>OBXZ01000011.1_pt1 | contig 289842 bp, 247 predicted proteins | sample 1538171 | NCBI WGS metagenome assembly OBXZ01 (sample SAMEA2580161, study PRJEB22360) | human gut metagenome | biome: human gut; feature: human-associated habitat; material: faeces | place: Denmark | collected 2008/2010
ACACCCCTTTTTCTTTATTTTATCATGAAAAAGGGAAATAAAACATGCGTTTTGTGCAATTTTTATTTTTCAGACACGCTCTAGTACATCGTTTTCGAAATAACTATACCACTCACTTGTCTGCGAATCCGATTGCACAGGTCTAAAAGCCTCAGCGTAGCCCGCTACGCCTGCGTTTTTATACCAGCACACTCGAATCCGCATCCTACGCGATTGGTATAGTTATTTACGAAACGATGTACTAGGTTCAAAAAGTCGTTCGTGCCTGCATGATAAGACTTTTGAATCTGGAACCCTGTTTGATTTTACAATGCCATCTTTATCATCTGTATAATTTTATCCTGCTCAAATTTACTGCTGTCAAATGCCAGATGATACTGGGAAATATCTTTCCATTTCTTATCTGTAAAGTACTCATAATAAGTACGCCGTTCTTTATCCACTTTCTTAACCAGCTTCTGTGCACTTTTTTCTTCCCGTCCCGTACGCTCGATGACAGTCTGTACACGATACTCAAATGGCGCATGAATAAATACGCTCAGGCATTTATTGTCGAGGATGTGATTGGCGCATCGGCCAACGATCACACAATCTTCTTTCTCAGCAGCATCCAGAATAATCTTTCGCTGAAGGTCAAAGAGCACATCATTCATGGGAACAAAGTGAAAATCGCTGTCCATCTGAAGTTCATGGTCAATGGGGAAACGCCACTGGCTGCCACGTTTCTCATCAACCTTGGCAAGCAGATCAAAAGGAATATTCTCTTTGTGAGCTGCAATATCGATCAGCTCTTTGTCATAAAAAGCAAATCCAAGCTCTTCTGCCAGAGCCTTACCGATCAGGCGGCCATTACTGCCGAGCATCCTGTTTATTGTAATCACGCGTTTACTCATAATCAAACCCTCCTTTATGACATCTCTGTTATTGAACGATATAGATTCAGGCGGATATTCGCAAATTGTACCTGTTATCTGCAATTAACAGTGATAAGTCTTTTATTTGTGAACATTATAACATTGATACTTGAAAAAATCCAGTAAAATATATAAAAAACCAAATATATTACGAAAATATTTAGGTACAGTGCACAAAAACGATTCGCAATGAAACAAATGATGCAGTTAATCCGATAATATTTTGAAAAGTGTTTTTTTGGATAGTTTTATCAATAGACACTTTTGGCTGTCATATGCTAGAATTAGAGTAATATTTACAGCAAGCAGCAAAGCGGATGATATTGTCCGCCTGACCAGGATTACTGCCGAGACATACAAGCCAAAATTCCATTGCCGCAGGCAATCTGGAATGAATTTTGGCTACGTTACTGAGAACGGAGTGAACAGTAACAAAAATTTATTTATGAAATAGAGGATATTTATAGATTTTTTCTTTAAGCTATGGTATTATATTAAATTGGCTGTCTGACGACAGATCCGAGTCAAAATATTACAAGAGATATGAAAAGTATGTAAGAAAGGGATACGATACATAATGCTGAAAATCAAAAGCTATGTAAAGGTAAACAGTCTGGCGGAAGCTTATGAACTGAACCAGAAGAAAACAGCCCGTATTCTTGGGGGAATGGTCTGGATGAAAATGGGCAACAGAGCAATATCCACAGCGATTGATCTTTCCGGTCTGGGGATGGATGCGATTTCGGAGAATGATGACGAATTTGTCATCGGATGTATGACTCCGCTTCATGACCTGGAGACAAATGAAGCTCTGAATACCTACACACATGGAGCTATGAAAGAAAGCCTTTGCCACATTGTAGGCGTACAGTTCAGAAACTGTGCCACTGTGGGAGGAAGCATTTATGGAAGATATGGTTTCTCAGATGTTCTGACCATGTTCCTGGGAATGGATACATGGGTAGAATTATATGATGCAGGCCGTATTCCACTGACTGAATTTGTAAATATGAAGAAGGACAATGACATCCTTGTAAATATCATCGTGCGAAAAGAGCCACTTCTTACCTGTTACTTAAGTCAGAGAAACATAAAAACAGATTTCCCGGTGCTGACCTGTGCAGCTTCTGTGATCGGAAATGAGGCAAGGACTGTGATAGGTGCCAGACCTGCACGTGCCATGATCGTGGAAGATAAGAAGCAGATCCTGAAGAATTTCCGGAACATGACAAAAAAGCAGAAGGAAGAGGCGATCGAAGCCTTTGCAGAATATGCGGCAGAGAACGTTCCTACTGCAGGCAATATGCGAGGATCAAAGGAATACAGAACCCTTCTTGTAAAAGTATTGACAAGAAGAGCCTGGGAAGCAGTAGGAGGGATGAAAAATGAATATTAATTTCTGGCTTAACGGAGTGAACCGCCACGCAGAGATCTCCCCGGATACACTGCTGATCGATTTCTTAAGAAAACAGGGCTGTTTCAGCGTGAAAAGAGGCTGCGAAACTGCGAACTGTGGTCTTTGCACAGTTCTTATGGACGGTCGTCCGGTGCTTTCCTGCAGTACACTTGCAGCACGCATTGAGGGAAAGAAAATCGTTACATTGGAAGGAATGCAGAGAGAAGCGCAGGAGTTTGGAAGCTTTCTGGCGAATGAAGGTGCGGAACAGTGCGGTTTCTGCAATCCGGGATTTATCATGAATGTATTTGCGATGCTCAACGAGATCAAAGATCCCACAGAGGAGCAGATCAAAGAATATCTTGCGGGAAATCTGTGCAGATGTTCCGGTTTTGTTTCCCAGACAAGGAGTATCCTGAAGTTCCTGAAATATAAGAAAGCACAGGAGGAAGCATAAAGATGAAATATGTAAATCAACCTGTACGTAAAACAGATGCAATGTCACTGGTAACCGGAAAGCCTGTCTATACAGATGATCTGGCACCAAGGGACTGCCTGATCGTGAAGATACTGAGAAGTCCCCACGCCAACGCCTGGGTGGAAGATATTAAAACAGGTACTGCCGAGAAGGTGGCCGGAATTGCATGTATCCTTACCTATAAAGATGTGCCTCAGAAACGTTTTACCCTTGCCGGCCAGACTGCACCGGAGATGAGTCCGGATGACAGACTGATCCTTGACCGTCATGTACGTTTTGTGGGAGATGCAGTTGCCATTGTTGCGGGTGAGACAGAAGAGGCGGTAGATAAAGCATTGAAGAGAATCCGCGTAGATTACCGCGTGGAGACACCGGTTCTGGATATCCACAAGGCAAAAGATAATCCGATCCTGGTCCATCCGGAGGATGACTGGAAGCTGAAAATCCCTCTTGGCGGAGACAACAAAAGAAACTTATGTGCATCCGCAGTGGAAGAACATGGAAATGTAGATGAAGTTCTGGCAAAGTGTAAATATACTGTAGAGCGCACTTATCATACAAGAGCAAACCAGCAGACTATGATGGAGACTTTCCGCACAGCCTGCTATATGGATCATTTCGGCAGACTGATCGTTCTGTCCTCAACACAGATCCCATTCCATGTGCGAAGGATCGTTGGAAGGGCACTGGACATTCCTGCTTCCAAAGTACGTGTGATCAAGCCAAGGATCGGTGGCGGCTTTGGTGCAAAGCAGACCTCTGTCAGTGAGATCTATCCGGCGATCGTGACCTGGAAAACAGGCCGCCCGTCCAAGATGATCTTCTCCAGATATGAGTCCATGATCTGCTCTTCACCGCGCCATGAGATGGAGATCACAGTACGCGCAGGTGCAGATGAAAATGGTATCATCAAGGCAATTGATCTTTATACTTTGTCCAACACTGGGGCATACGGAGAACACAGTTCTACAACAGTAGGACTCAGCGGTCATAAATCAATCGCTCTTTACAGACATACAGAGGCCCACAGGTTTGCTTTTGATGTTGTCTATACAAATGTGCAGGCTGCAGGTGCCTATCGTGGTTATGGTGCAACCCAGGGTATTTTTGCAGTGGAATCTGCAGTAAATGAGCTGGCACATAAGATGGGAATGGATCCTGTTAAGGTAAAAGAAATGAATATGCCTGTAGAGGGCGGTCCTCTTCCGGGATATCCGGATGTTCCTTATGCACAGAGCTGTTCCATGGACCGCTGTATGGCGCGCGCCAAAGAGATGATGGACTGGGATTCCAAATATCCATGCAGGGATATGGGAAATGGCAAGGTCCGCGGAGTCGGTGTTGCCATGGCTATGCAGGGTTCCTCTATCGCAGGAGTTGACGTAGGCGGCGCAGATATTAAGCTGAATGAAGATGGTTCTTATACACTGGCACTTGGATGTACGGATATGGGAACCGGCTGTGATACCGTTATGGCACAGATCGCGGCTGACTGTCTGAATACACCTATGGACAACATAGTAGTATTCAGCGTGGATACGGATATCTCTCCTTATGATTCCGGCTCCTATGCTTCCGCTACAACCTATACCACCGGTGTAGCGGTTATGAAGGCCTGTGAGGAGCTGAAGAAAAAAATCTGTAAGCTTGGCGCAGAGATGATGGAAGTAGATGAGGGAAAAGTTGATTTTGACGGATCCTGTGTATTCTATGATGAGACACTTGAGATAAGCGATGGGGCAGACGGAAATGCAGCAGGTCATATGACAGATGCAGAAGAGGGCTATAGTGTTGATATGGATGCCATCAGTTCTGAAAATGCCCAGAAGAAAGTTTCATTGGAAGATATTGCATTAAAGAGCACTTTCTTTAACAATATCGAGCTTCAGGTTGTGAAACAGCATTCTTCACCGATCTCGCCGCCGCCGTTTATGGTAGGTATGGCAGAAGTAGAGGTGGATACAGAGACAGGCAGTGTGGATGTTCTGGATTATGTGGCGGTTGTTGACTGCGGTACACCGATCAATCCGAATCTTGCACGTGTACAGACGGAGGGCGGTATTGCACAGGGAATTGGCATGGCTCTCTGGGAAGATGTACAATATACAGATAAAGGTAAGATCCGCAACAACTCTTTTATGCAGTATAAGATCCCAACCAGACAGGATATCGGAAATATCCGCGTGGATTTCGAGTGCAGTTACGAAAAGAGCGGTCCTTTTGGTGCAAAATCCATCGGTGAGCTTGTAATTGATACTCCATGTCCGGCACTGGCTGAGGCAATTTATAATGCAACAGGTGTGCGTCTGACAGAGCTTCCGATGACTCCTGAGAAGATTGCCATGGAGATTTTGAAAAACCGCGAATCCATCCGGTCAGGGACAAAGGTGGAAGAATGAGAGAATTATGCCTTGCCTGTGCAGGTTTTGCCCTGGAGTTTATAGTTTTTTATGCAGCAGGCATTGTTCTGGTCCGGATATTGAAAGTAAAAGGGGATTGTTCCCTGACTTTCATACTGGGATATCTGGTTTACTTTGCAGTGTTTGAACTGGTGATCGTACCGATGACACTGAAATGGGTATCCCTGACAGCTGCGGCTTATATATGGGCAGGAATCATGGCTCTGGTTATTTGCGCAGCTGTGATCTGCACAATAAAAAAACAACGGAGAATACGTGCCGGACAAACGGAAACATGTAGTGGGATTTTTGGAAGCATTTCTGAAATATGGAAAAATCACTCTGTGATGATTATCCTTGCAGGTGCCGTAGTATTGCTGCAGTGTCTGATTGTGATCTTTTACGAGGATACAACAGTAGATGCGGCGTATTATGTAGGTACAGTGAGTACTTCTGTATACACAGATACTCTTGGCAGATATAATCCCTTTAACGGAGCGATCCAGAAGGCATTTCAGGCCAGATATGTTTTTTCCGCATATCCGATGCATAATGCAGTGTGGTGCAGACTTCTGGGAATCCATCCCATTGTGCAGGCAAAGCAGGTAATGTCATGTATGAATGTAGTGACTGCCAATCTGATCATTTATCAGATCGGTAAGAGACTGTTTGACGGAAACAGGAAGAAAGCAGATCTGATGCTTGTCTTTGTCTGTGTTTTACAGCTGTTTTGCGGTACGATTTATTCCTCCGGAACTTTTTTCTTTACCAGAAGCTACGAGGGAAAAGCCATCCTTGCCAACATTGCCATCCCTGCAGTTCTCATGTGTGCCGTCTGGTATCTGCAGGAGAAAAACAGCAGGAATGTCTGGATCATATTGTTTGTCACAGCGGTCAGTGCGCTGACATTTTCCGGTTCTGCTATCATCTTTCCTATCGTGATCGCAGCGGGAATGGCTCCGGCGGCAGTTATGAATAAGAGATTTTCGGGGCTGGTATATTGTGCAGTGTGTATGCTTCCGTCGGCATTATATGCAGCTGTATTTTTTGCATGCAGAATCGGTCTGCTGACGCTGGCTGCATCATAATACAGAAAGGAGAAAAAAATGGCAGGTGTAACAATTCAGGAACTGGGACTGCGCTTTGTTGATGCATGTATGAGGCTGTACTGGGGTTCCTGCTGGTATCCTCTTCTGTTTGCTGTAGGACTGATCTGCACACTGGTCCTGGGGAGAAAAAGAAAGTCCGGGATATTTGTCGGCTATACAGTATTTCTGCTGCTGACAGTATATAATCCGCTGGTTGTAAAATATCTTATCGCAAAGGTGAAGTTTGAGAATGAATATTACCGGTTTATCTGGATTCTTCCTGTGATCCCGGCGGTTGCCTACTATGGAGTCAGACTTGTGACCGCTTTTAGAAAGACCTGGATAAAAGTTCTTATGGCTGCAGCTGTGCTGACAGGTTTTGTGATCCTGGGAAATCCGCTGGACGGGGTAGTGACCAATTTTGCAATGGCAGAGAATATTTATAAGGTGCCCAATGATCTGCGCGCAGTCTGCGACGTGATCCACCAGAACCAGGAGAATGATTTTCCAAGGGTTGTTTTTGACGGCAGTCTTAACAGCATTGTGCGACAGTATGATGCGGGGATCGCCACTGTAATAAGCAGAAATGCAAGTATCTACAGATCAGGCAGTACAGTGGCGGGAAACTATGATGAGAACAGCAGTTTCTATAAAAGACAGAAAGCATTGCTGGATGTGATCGATTATCATATCTATGAAGATAAAGAAGGGTTTCAGGCTGCGTTGAAGAAATCAAAGACAGATTTCGTAGTAACACAGATCGGGCTGGTTGACCATGATTTTCTGACAGAGTGTGGTTGTGAACTGATCGCACAGACGGAATCCTGCTACATTTACAGATTTGATTATAGCAAGCCTCGTAAATAATGCATATTGAATAATGCATATTGATCCGGCTCATCAGAGCGTGAAATTCTGCCAAGCTGTTTCAAATGCATTAATTAAGAGGCGTGCTATGATCGAAATATCATATATCTTACAAGAGAAGGAGAAAAGAAATGAAAAGTAACATAAAAAGACTTTCACTCTGCCTTTCAGCACTGATGTTGCTGATACTGGCAAGTCCGCTGACTGTACTTGCAGCAGAGGAAGAGGTGGCTGCATCTGCGAAATTTTACGGCACATTCTGGTCGTTGGTTCCGCCGCTTGTTGCCATTGCACTGGCACTGATCACCAAAGAAGTATACAGTTCACTGTTTGTAGGAATACTGGTTGGTGCACTGTTTTACTCTAATTTTAATTTCGAAGGAACAATCCTTCATATTTTTGAAGGCGGAATGATTAGCGTTCTGACAGATTCTTATAATATGGGTATCCTGATCTTCCTTGTTATTCTGGGAACCATGGTATGCCTGATGAACAGGGCAGGCGGTTCCGCAGCATTCGGACGCTGGGCCGGTAAGAGGATTAAAAGCAGAGTTGGTGCGGAACTCTCAACCATCATTCTTGGTGTACTGATCTTTATTGACGATTATTTTAACTGTCTGACAGTAGGAAGCGTTATGCGTCCTGTGACAGATAAGCACAATGTGTCCCGCGCAAAGCTGGCGTACCTGATCGATGCCACAGCAGCACCGGTATGTATCATTGCACCGATTTCTTCATGGGCTGCGGCAGTCAGCGGATTTGTAGAAGGAGAGGATGGAATTACCCTGTTTGTACATGCAATTCCCTATAACTTCTACGCACTGCTTACGATCTTCATGATGGTGGCAATGGTTCTTATGAAAGTAGAATTCGGAACAATGGGTGTTCATGAGACAAATGCTTTAAAAGGTGATATCTACACAACACCTGCACGTCCTTATGCAAACGCGGCTGAAGATGAGAAAAGTAATCCGCGTGGCAAGGTGATCGATCTTCTGATCCCGATTGTAAGCCTTGTAATATGCTGCGTAATCGGTATGATCTATACAGGTGGTTTCTTTAGCGGAACTGATTTTGTAACTGCATTTTCACAGAGTGATGCATCTGTGGGACTGGTGCTTGGAAGCTTCTTCGGACTGGTTATCACGATTGTTTTATATCTGATACGTCGTGTTATGAATTTCAGAGACTGTATGGCGTGTATTCCGGACGGATTCAAGGCAATGGTACCTGCGATCCTGATCCTTACTTTTGCCTGGACATTGAAGGCCATGACAGACAGCCTTGGTGCATCTGTATTTGTATCTGCAATTGTTAAAAGCTCTGCAGGCGGGCTGATGAATTTCCTTCCTGCAATTATCTTTGTGATCGGGGCTGTTATCGCATTTGCAACAGGTACTTCATGGGGAACCTTTGGTATCCTGATCCCGATTGTTGTTAATGTATTCTCAGGAACAAATCATGAACTGATGATCATCTCTATTTCTGCATGTATGGCAGGCGCTGTATGTGGAGATCACTGTTCACCGATTTCCGATACAACCATCATGGCATCAGCAGGTGCACAGTGTGAACATGTAAATCATGTCAGCACACAGCTTCCCTATGCAATGGTTGCAGCAGCAGTATCTTTCCTGACTTATATTATCGCAGGATTTGTACAGACAGCATGGATCGCACTTCCGGCAGGAATCATTCTTATGGCGATCACCCTGGTGATCATCCGATTAAAATTCGACGATCTGAAAATGTAAATAAAACCGGGCAGTCAGCACAATGCATGACTGCCCATAATTTTTTTATAACAAGGTTACTGTTCACACATCACTATCCCGCGAGGTGTTTTGGCATGAATATGCCAAAATCCCGAGACATACAAGCCAAAATTCCATTGCCGCAGGCAATCTGGAATTTTGGCTACGTTACTGTGAACGGAGTGAACAGTAGTGAACAGTAACCTGGAAATTTTTTCAAAAGGGCAGGAATGGGGAATCGCCTTGTATTTTGTTGGATTTTATTGTATGATATCGAGTGACAGGATATCTCGTTACTGTTCATTTTGTTCTCAGTAACGATATCTTTTTTGTCACTGATTTTATCAAAAAGGAGGATTTTTAAGCGATCAATAATATTGATATTAGTGATTAAATATGTTAAAATGTGCTCATGGAGGTATTGCTATGAACACATCGAATATCACTAATTATAAACCAAAAGATTTTGCTGAATTATTAGGTGTCTCTGTGAAAACATTACAGCGTTGGGACAGGGAAGGAACGCTAAAAGCAAATCGAACTCCAACTGACAGGCGTTATTATACTTACAGCCAATATCTTCAATTCAAAGGCATAAATACAGAGAATGATACTCGACAGGTTGTTATTTATGCAAGAGTTTCTACAAGAGATCAAAAGGATGATTTACAGGATCAGGTATCGTTTTTACGTCAATTCTGTAATGCCAGAGGAATGATTGTAGACCAATGTATTGAAGAGTATGGCAGTGGTTTAAACTATAACCGCAAAAAGTGGAATCAGCTGTTAGACGAAGTAATGGAACAGAAAATTAAAACCATCATAGTTACACATAAAGACAGATTTATCAGATTTGGGTATGACTGGTTTGAAAAATTCTGTATGAAGTTCAACACAACTATAGTGATAGTGAACAATGAAGAACTATCACCGAAAGAAGAACTTGTACAGGATATTGTATCTATACTTCATGTTTTTTCCTGTAGATTGTACGGACTTCGTAAGTATAAAAAACAAATAGAAAGGGATGAAGAGATTGCTAAAGAGCTTCAAGACGGAAATCAATCCAACTGAAGAGCAGAAAGCCCGGATCCGCAGGACGATAGGAATTTGCCGATATGTCTATAACTTCTACCTTGGTCACAACAAAGCCCTGCATGATAATGGTGAAAAGTTTATGACTGGTAAGAGCTTTAGTTTATGGCTTAACAACGAATACATTCCCAATAATCCTGACAAAACATGGATCAGGGAAGTGTATTCAAAAGCCGTAAAAAAGTCTATCGAAGATGGATGTACTGCTTTTACAAGATTTTTTAAACATCAGAGTGATTTTCCTAAATTTAAAAAGAAAGGTAAATCTGATGTGAAAATGTATTTTGTCAGAAATAACCCAAAGGATTGTCAATGCGAAAGGCACAGACTTAAGATCCCAACCCTGGGCTGGGTGCGTATCAAAGAAAAAGGATATATCCCAACAACAAAGGATGGATATATGATCAGAAGTGGCACAGTGTCTGTTAAGGCTGGCAGATTTTATGTTTCTGTTCTTGTAGAGATTCCCGATGTCAATATTGGCAATAACTCAAACGAGGGAATTGGCATAGACCTTGGACTAAAAGATCTTGCCATTGTCTCAAATGGAAAGACATACAGGAACATCAACAAATCGGCAGGATTAAAGAAACTTGAAAAACAACTGATCCGGGAACAGAGAAGTCTTTCCCGAAAATATGAAAATTTAAAGAAAGGAGAGTCCACTCAAAGAGCAAATATACGGAAACAAAAGCTTAAGGTACAAAAACTTCATCATAAAATGGATAATATCCGTACGGATCACATTAACAAGACAATCGCTGAGATAGTGAAAACCAAACCATCTTACATAACGATTGAAGATTTAAATGTAAAAGGAATGATGAAAAACAGGTGTCTTTCAAAAGCTGTTGCATCTCAGAAGTTTTATGAATTTAGAACAAAGCTTAAAGCTAAGTGTGATGAAAACGGCATTGAATTAAGGGTGGCAGATAGATTTTATCCATCTTCAAAGACCTGTCACCATTGTGGTTCTGTCAGGAAAAATTTAAAGCTTTCAGATAGAATTTACAGATGTGAATGCGGCTATGTTGCAGACAGGGATCTCAATGCGGCACTTAATTTAAAAGATACTAAAACTTACAGGATTGCATGATCAAAAGCAAATGTAAGTATGTACCGAAGGCTATTTCGGGAATTAACGACTGTGGAGTGTACAAGAACCTGTGAGTAGCGTATTGCCTGCAATCGTCAAAACATACACAATGAAGCAGTAAGAAGTATTCGTGAGGACTTCAATTTCTCGATGTGTTTGAGTATGTTTAAACACATTTGGAGTGGCAGGCTTTCATGTCAGATCATTTACCACGTACAAACCGGTGGCTGATCGCACTTTCTGTTATTCTGTGTCTGATACTTGGAGGAATTTTCACCCGTTCTTCCGCTGTGACTTCACAGGCAGATGCCATCAGCGATGCCGGAGCTTTCGTGTCAGAAGATCAGGATTCTGCGGAGTTTACTTCTGAGGAAACATTGACTGATAGCAATGATAATTTTACGGATTCTTCTTCCGGGAAACTGTTTGGACGCACTTCTTCAGATTCATCTGAAGCTTCTCCGGGCGGTCCTGCATTAAGCACTGATATCTCGCCTGAGGCATCAGAGGGCAGCTGGGCTTCCAGTGGAAGTAACTGGATGTTTCTGGTAGATGATAAGCCATACACAGGATGGTTCACAGATACAGATGGGAAACAGTACTATATGGATGAGACCGGTATTATGCAGACAGGCTGGACAGATATCGGAAAGAAGCGGTATTATTTTGATATGGATGGCATTCTGCAGACAGGGACTGTGATAATAGATAAGAAAACTTATGAACTGGATACAGATGGTTCTCTGAAAGGTTATACGCCAAAGAAAAAATCCTCGAAGAAGAAATCTTCAGATAAGTCAGCTACCTCTGACAAGTCCGGTACATCTACGGCAAAGAAGTCGGTTGCCCTTACTTTTGATGATGGTCCCAGCTCTTTTACAGACCGTCTTCTGGACTGCCTGGAAGAAAATAATGCAAAGGCAACTTTCTTTATGGTGGGTACTGAGATTGCCAGTTTTCCGGACGAAGTAAAACGCATGAAGAAACTGGGCTGTGAACTTGGAAACCACACTTATGACCATAAGGATCTGGCGACTCTTTCTTCGGATGAGATCAGTTCAGAAATTGCAAGAGTGGATGAACAGCTTGTAAATCTTACAGGTGAGGGAGCTTCGGTGGTCCGCCCGCCATATGGATCTGTTAATGATACGGTAAAATCAACTGTGGGAACCCCGATGATTCTGTGGTCCATTGACACTCTGGACTGGAAAACGCAGGATGTGGAATCTACGGTTGAGGAAGTCATGAATAATGTAAAAGATGGTTCCATTATTCTGATGCACGATATCTTCAGCACCTCTGTAGATGCAGCCGAGATCCTGATCCCGCAGCTTATCGAAGAAGGCTATCAGCTTGTAACAGTGCACGAACTGGCTTCCCTTCATCAGACAGAATTATCGGCAGGAGTTACATACGGTGAATTTAATCGAATCAAGTAAGTCCCCTGCGGAAGTTGCGAAAAGTAATAAGAACAGCAAAATCTCCAGCAGAAGCTGACAAAAACAATGTCAGAAAAACGGAACGTAAAAATACAGGCAGTTACCACAAGGATAACCGCCTGTATTTTTTACGTTCCATATTCAATTTTATTCAAGTAAATCTCCTCTGATGTATCCGGTCTGACCGTCGTAGTCGATCTGAACCCATTCACCATCAGTACCTGTCTTCTGAACCTGATCACCTGCTGAGATCACGCCAAGGATATCAGCATCTGTGCTGGCTTCTGCGCGTACATTACATTCCTCCGAAGCAGTAAGCATCGTGCCATCTTCTGCCTCTGTTGACACACCTGCTTCCTCCCCAAGACCATTCAGGAATTCTTCAAGAGACGGATCAGATTGCTGTGCCTGATCCAGTTCATTCTGCACCTTCTTTATAAGAGCTGAAACATCACTGTCTGATAACTGTTTTTCCATATATGCGGAAATCTCAGAATCCTGTAAAGCTCCGTTATTGATCACCCAGTTTCCTTCGCTGTTCTTATATACATAGAACTGAGTCAGTGCAGGGGCCTTGGTCTCAACGCCCTGACAGATATACGAGAAACAGGCGTAAACCACGTAAGAATCATCTGTCATACCTTTCTTCGTGTACACATCGCCTACTTCATACCCTTCGATATAATCTTTCAAATTTGTGACTTTTGACTCATCAGACGGTGTAAAATCATCTTCCAGAGTCTTCAGCGTTGCAATATCTTTTTCCCCCAGAGCCTGATAATAGCTCGTGATCAATGCAGTAACATCTGCATCTGCTGTTTCCATGGGATTGGCGTCTTCTTTCTTCTCGTCAGACTCCCCTTCACTTATCGGAGAAGAAGGAACATTTCCCTGGTCTTCGGATGTGGTTTTCTGTTCATCTCCGGAATTCCCCTTATTACTTCCGGAACAGGCTCGAATGCCGCAAAACAGGACAACCACAATTATCAGAATAGCTCCACCCAGCATAAAATACCGGAGATTATCTGATAACCATTCTCTAAAATCATCCAAGTTCTTGTCCTCCTTATGAGTTATCGTTTGCTCCGTTCACTGCCGCCATACGATTTCTGACAGTTCCCGATTCTGATAACTCCTGTGATACAACGCACCGGAACTGTACATACGTCCCAGGCAGCACGCCTGAAGGGAATCGAACCCCCGCACATGGTACCGGAAACCACTGCTCTATCCACTGAGCTACAGGCGCGTATCTTGAAAATCTGATTTTCAAAGGATTTATATAATTTATTTAATACAAGGTCTATATTATCATAATTACCGAAAAAAGTAAAGTTTTTTATTTTATTACAAAAGATGCATTATTTTGGCTTGTATGTCTCGGGATAGTGGTGTATGAGCAGTAACATTTCCAGAAAAATTCCATCAAAATTTCACCGTTGATAAGATGTACAAAAAATTATATAATAGAGCAATGGACGAAAAAATCAGAATAAACAAATATTTAAGCGAGGCAGGCATATGCTCCAGACGGGAAGCCGACCGGATGATCGAAGAGGGAAGGATTACGGTAAACGGAAAAAAAGCAGAAAGCGGTCAGAAAGTCAGCCTGGAAGATGAGGTCTGTGCAGACAATATACCTGTCCATAAAAATGAAAAAAAAGTACTGCTTCTTTTTAACAAACCCAGAGGGATCGTGTGCAGTACAAAGCAGCAGTTTGATGAGACGACGGTAACAGATTATCTGGATTATCCTCTGCGTGTTTATCCTGTGGGCAGACTGGATAAAGAATCACAGGGCCTTCTCCTTCTGACAAATGAAGGAGATCTGGTCAATAAGATCATGCGCGCCGGAAACTATCATGAGAAAGAATATTTTGTGACAGTGAATAAGCCGGTGGACAGGGAATTTGTCCGAAGGATGAGCAAGGGAGTCCCTGTTCTTGATACGGTGACCAGACCATGCAGAGTGGTGCAGACAGGAGAATGCAGTTTTCGGATCATTCTGACACAGGGACTGAACCGGCAGATCCGCAGAATGTGCCGGTATCTGGGATATGAGGTACAGAAGCTGAAAAGGATCAGGATCATGAATCTGACTCTGGACGGGATCAGAGAAGGCGAATACAGAGAGATCACAGCACAGGAATGGGAAGAACTGAACCATTTACTGGAATCTTCCACAAGTGAAACAGTGATCAGAACAGGAGAACAGAATGGAAACAGCAGCGATCATGCGAATGAAAGAGCTGGTGCAAAAGCTGGACAGGGCAGCAAAGGCGTATTACCAGCAGGATACAGAGATCATAAGCAACAGAGAGTACGATCAGATGTACGACGAGCTTCAGGCTCTGGAGAAAGAGACAGGCACTGTTCTGGCAAACAGCCCAACCATAAGCGTAGGGTACGAGGCAGTTGACCAGCTTCCAAAAGAAGAACACGAATCCCCCATGCTGTCTCTGGACAAGACTAAGGACAGAGAAGTTCTAAGGGAATTTATCGGGGAACACAAAACGCTTCTGTCATGGAAGCTGGACGGATTGACGATCGTTCTTACCTACGAGAATGGAGAACTTGCCAAAGCAGTTACACGTGGAAACGGTGTGACAGGAGAGGTTGTCACCAATAATGCCAGAGTATTTAAGAACGTTCCTCTTAAAATCCCGTATCAGGGAAGACTGGTGTTGCGTGGGGAAGCGATCATTACCTATTCGGACTTTGAACGGATCAATGAATCCATAGAAGACGTTGATGCGAAATACAAGAATCCGAGAAACTTATGCAGCGGTTCTGTCCGCCAGTTAAACAATGAGATCACAGCCCGCAGGAATGTGCGTTTCTACGCATTTACGCTGGTAAGCGCTGACGGGGTTGATTTCCATAATTCAAGAGCCCGGCAGTTTGAATGGCTGAAAGAACAGGGATTTGATGTAGTGGAATACAGGACAGTCACAGCTTCAACGCTGGATGAAGCCATGGAATATTTTTCAACTGCGATCACTGAGAATGATTTTCCGTCGGACGGACTGGTTGCTCTTTATGATGATATTGTATACGGAGATTCCCTTGGAAGAACAGCGAAATTTCCCAGAAATGCTTTTGCATTCAAATGGGCAGATGAGATCAGAGAAACCCATCTTCTGGAGATCGAATGGAGCCCGTCAAGAACAGGGCTGATCAATCCGGTGGCTGTTTTTGAACCGGTTGAGCTGGAAGGAACCACTGTGAGCCGCGCCAGCGTACACAATGTGAGCATTCTAAAAGAATTGCAGCTTGGTATCGGGGATACGATCACTGTATATAAAGCAAATATGATCATTCCGCAGATTGCAGAAAACCTCACACGCAGCAGTAAACTGGAAATTCCGGATACTTGCCCTGCATGTGGCCATGGAACACAGATACAGAAGGTAAATGATGTGGAGGCACTTTACTGTACAAATCCTGACTGTGCCGCAAAGAAGATCAAATCCTTTGCACTTTTTGCAAGCAGGGATGCCATGAACATTGACGGACTGTCAGAAGCAACACTGGAGAAATTCATTGCAAGAGGCTTTATTCATGATTTCGGAGATATTTTTGAGATTGGAAAGCATCGTGATGAGATCGTGGAGATGGACGGATTCGGGGAGAAATCCTTTGAGAACCTGATGACCAGCCTTGATAAAGCTAAGGAGACTACTCTTGCGAAGGTGATCTACAGCCTTGGAATCGCCAATATCGGCCTTGCCAATGCAAAAGTGATCTGCAGGCATTTTGATGATGATCTGGAGAAGATCCGCCATGCAGATAAAGAGGAGATCAGCTCTATTGATACCATCGGACCGGTAATTGCCGGAAGTCTGACTGATTATTTTTCAAACGAGGATAATAACAGAAAACTGGATCATCTGATGAGCCATCTGACTGTTAAGAAAGAAGAAAAAACAGGTGAGCAGATTTTCCGGAACATGAATTTCGTTATCACAGGAAGTGTGGAGCACTTTGCAAACAGAGCACAGGCAAAGGAATTTATTGAGTCTCTGGGAGGCAAGGTGACCGGATCAGTAACATCGAAGACGAACTACCTGATCAATAATGACACAACTTCCAATTCTTCAAAGAATAAAAAAGCCAAAGAACTGGGAATTCCAATCCTTTCGGAAGAAGATTTCCTGAAGATGGCACAACAATAAAATAATAAGAACAGGAGATAAGATAATGCCAATTAAAATACAGAGCGATCTGCCCGTAAAAGAGATTCTGGAAAAAGAAAATATTTTCGTGATGGATGAGTCACGTGCATCCCATCAGGATATCCGCCCCATTCAGATCCTCATTCTGAACCTGATGCCTCTGAAAGAGGAGACAGAGCTTCAGCTTCTGCGTTCCCTTTCCAACACACCGTTGCAGGTGGACGTCACCTTTATGGCAGTACAGAGCCATGAAGCGAAGAATACATCTGTGAGTCATCTGAATAAATTTTATCAGACATTTCCGGAACTGAAAAATAACAAATACGATGGAATGATCATCACAGGTGCTCCTGTAGAGCAGATGGAATTCGAAGAGGTAGACTACTGGAAGGAACTGGTAGAGATCATGGACTGGACAAACACCCATGTTACCTCCACCATTTATCTGTGTTGGGCTGCACAGGCAGGACTCTACCACCACTATGGACTGAAAAAACGCAAACTTGATAAGAAGATGTTCGGTCTTTTCTGGCATAAAGTGATGAACCGTAAGATTCCGCTGGTACGCGGATTCGACGATATGTTCCTTGCACCTCATTCCAGACATACGGAAGTTCCCATCGAGGATATCCATAACTGTAAAGAGCTGACAGTGCTTGCTGAATCCGATGAAGCAGGGCTTTTCCTTGCAATGGCAGACGGCGGCCGCAAGATCTTTGTAATGGGACATCCGGAATATGATCGTGTGACTCTTGACGGTGAGTACAAACGTGATGTCAGCAAAAACCTGCCCATCGAAATCCCGGAGAATTATTACAAAGACAACAACCCGGAAAACAGACCGCTCCTTATGTGGAGAGCACATGCGAACAACCTGTATACAAACTGGCTGAACTACTACGTCTACCAGTCAACTCCATTCGACCTGTATGGAACACCGGATTTCAGCGAGATCTAAAGGGTTTGCGAGAAGTTCAATTTCACTATCTTACCGTATTTTTACGCATCTTTATGAAAAATGGTGTCAAAATGGTGTCAAACCTGTGAGAAAATGGTGTCAAAACTGAACAGTAACCGGATATCTATATTCGTTTTGTCAGAATCAAAAACAGGTTGCTGAACAGACATAACCTATATTATAATGTACATATAACCAAACTCACTTGGAGGTGATAATATGCCATTACTTGAAGAGGAATATAGAAAAGAAGAGAAGATTAATGGTGTAATCTATGATATGTCACCATCACCAAATTATCAGCATGGGCTTGTAGATGGTAATATTTATCGAATCATATCAACTGGTTTACAGGGAACACTGTGTTTAGCATTCATGGAGAATCTGGATTATAAATATCATGCACAGGAGAATAATGATTATGTGATACCAGATGTGATGATTATATGTGACCGTAAGCATTTGAAAGGTGGTTCCTATACTGGTACACCCAGATTTATTGTGGAAACTCTTAGCCCGGCAACAGCATTAAGAGATATGACTGTGAAGAAAGAAATTTACCAGGCAGCAGGTGTAGAAGAGTATTGGATCATCTCACCGAAAGAAAGAGCAGTACAGATTTATTATCTTGAGGATGGTAAATATGATTTGAAGTATAGCTATATCTTGCAGGATGATCCAGAAGAAGAACATTATAATGCAGATACAGTGGTGACACTGAAAGATTTTCCGAAAATCTCCATGACATTGGCAGAGATGTTTGAGAATGTAGAATAATATGAGCAGCATGAAAGCCCTCGGGAGTTAATCCTGGGGGGCTTTTGGTATAGCCAAATCTGTTGAAGTATGTTATTATATGCATCAGTTCTCAGAATCGGGAATATTCAGTTGAGATAAGAAAGGACACAACAATCATATGAACATAGGAAACAATATAGGAAATATCATGAAGATCACAGGCGCATGGAACACTTTTAAGAGCAATCATCCCAAGTTCCCGGCATTCTGTCAGGCAGTTTCACGCAAAGGGCTTAAAGAAGGAAGCATCATTGAAATTGCGATCACCACTCCTGAGGGAGAGAAGATTGAGACAAACCTGAAAGTAAAGGACAGTGACCTGGAATTACTGAAACAGTTGTCTGACCTGAAAATGTGAAAAAGTTTACAAAAATTTTATTTGAATAACAGGTATAAATCTGCTATAGTATTCTATGTTGGTTAAGTTGATTATTATTCGTTCCCATATATAAGAATGATAGGTTCTCAAAAGAAAGAAGAGGAAGAAAATTGCGTAAAAAATCACATATTTTATTAGCAAGATACCTTGCGGATCAGATGCAGACCACAGCAAGCCTGCAGTCTCACAGAAAGGCTTTCTGTCTGGGCAGCATTCTGCCGGATATCAAACCGTCCTTTATCACCAGAAGGCACGAGTTCTACGGAACATTTGAAGATGTCAAGAACCGGATGAAAGAACTGGCAGATATCAGACCGGATGAGAGTAACCAGAGAGTTTACTGGCGGCGGTTCGGCGAAGTGATCCACTATATGGCGGATTATTTTACCTTTCCTCATAACAAAACATATACAGGAAGCTTCAGCCAGCATAATCATTATGAGAAAGTACTTAAGAACAGACTGAAAGAATGTATACAGCAGGGAGAAGCATATGCATATCTGGAACCGGCCATCCGCTTCGCTGATTTCTCCACCCTGATCGATTATATCGAAGCTACTCATGAGAAATACCTCAACAAGCTCCGCAGCGTGGAAGAGGATATCCGCTTTATCCTGAATATGTGTTTTCAGGTAGTGCAGGGACTGATACAGATCTGTATTGGTAATAAGAACTTTGCAGGAGCCATTCAGGCAGCCTGACAGAGATACGCTAAGAATACAGGAAGGCTGTGTGGAAATCATATCCGCACAGCCTTCCTGCATTCTGAAACATATCTTCCTCACTGCTTGTTGCTTTTCGCAACTTCTGCAGGGGGACTTACTTGATTCGGTTAAAATGTGACAAAAAAATGAATTTTGGTCAAATCTGGAATTTACCTGCCCTGAGCTGTTGATTTCAAAAAATGATTATGCTAGAATAAAACAGGTTAATATTTCGGGATAATTCACTTATGAAATAACATAATAATGTGAAAAGTAATTTAGACAGTATGCCCTTATAAACAGGGGGTAAGGACATGCTCACAGTAAGAAGGGAGCAATTTAGATATATGAAAAACAAGTATCTTACCAGATTCTTATGTCTGACATTGATGTCAGGAATGGTATTATCCGGTCCTGCGTCCGTACTTGCAGCAGAGGATACTGCTGCGTATACAGCAGACGGTTCTGATTTCAGCGATTCCGGTGATTTTGATTCAGGATCAGAGGATCCGGCGCCGGCAGATCCGACTCCTGCAGAGCCAACACCTGCGCCGGTAGATCCGACACCTGCAGACCCGACACCTGCACCGGTAGATCCGACACCAACACCTGCAGAGCCAACACCTGCACCGGCAGATCCGACTCCGACACCAACAGATCCTACTCCGACACCTGCGAATCCTACACCAACACCGTCTTCACAGATTACGAAGGCAGCCCAGGATGTGATCGACAGAATCAAAGAGTTGAACGCACAGACCATCACGCTGGAGAAGAAAGCCACTGTTCAGAGCATCCGCACTGCATATAATGCCCTGTCTGATACAGAGAAGGCACAGGTTTCTAATTATAATCTGCTGGTTCAGGCAGAAGCGACTATTGCTCAGCTGGAAGCGCAGAAGAACAATGCGAATACGAATAATCCATTTACGAGTAATACCAGTGCTGCACAGACCGGAACTCCGGTATATTATGCGTCCAATATCCACGCAGGTAAGGATTTCTATCTGGACAGCCTGAAGAATAACTACAATCTGACCTTCTCAGATGATTTCGCTTCTGTTATGGATGAGATCGAGAAGGAATATAAAGAGAAGAACAAAGTAGCAGATGCCAGCGATGTAAACGGCAGCAAGACCACCACATCTGCAGACAGTCTTCTGGTAAGAAACTGGCAGGATATCCTTGCAGTCTATGTATATCAGCAGAGCCAGGACGGAAAAACAGAATTTACCCTGGATTCTTCCTGCAAGAAAGACCTTGCGAAAATCTTTGCAGAGATGAACCCGATCGTAAGGGACAAGCAGGATATCACTCACGTTACATACGCTAATCGTAAAATCAACTACTATATTAAGAAAAATAAAATCGCAAAAAAGGATCGTACGATCCTTAAGAAATATGTGGAGACAGACTGCAAACTCCTCTGCGCGGTAGTAACAGCTGCCAACGGTTTTGTCCGCGAGAGTGTAGGGGATGATGTTTCCGAGGAAAGAGTAAATGTTATTTCCGCAGCCTATTCACTGGTTGGTAAAGTCGGTTACTTCTGGGGCGGCAAATCCACAGTGATCGGTGAAGATCCAGGCTGGGGAACCAGCGAGAAGGTATCAGCCGAGGGAAGCAAGAGCACCGGAACCATCCGCGCATACGGACTGGACTGCAGTGGTTTTGTCACCTGGGCAGTGATCAACGGATATCAGGATAAAGCAATGCAGGAAGCTGTAGGTGACGGAACTTCCGATCAGTGGGAGAAAGCAAACGTGGTAACTGAGGCAGATGCACAGCCCGGAGATCTGGTGTTCCAGAAAGGACCGGAAGCAGGAAGCGATAATCATGTAGGTATTCTCTGCGGTAAAACAGACGCAGGTGACTGGATCGCAGTACACTGCTCCTCCGGCAAGAATGGAGTAACAGTAGGCGAAGCATACAGTGCAAGCTTCCGTTACATCCGCCAGCCATCCTTCTACCCGACACAGGAACAGGTTCAGGAAATGCAGAGCAGCAGTACGGTAAGCACAACAACAGGTGATGCAGCAGCTTCCACAGGAACAGATATCTTTTCTGCAAATGTGACAGTAAGCAATACTCTGCAGGATGCGATGAAGTCAAATACTTCCGACTCAACAGGATTCACAACATTGGAATCCACTGAGAAGACTTCCATCCTTCCGGATAAGATTGATCTGTCAAAAGAGAAAGTCGCTGTATTTAAGGCAAAATAAAATGTATAAAAGAAGAGAAAGTCATACAAAAAAGTCTGGCTTTCCCTTCTTTTTTCGTGTATAAACTTTTTTATCTGTTAACTTAAACGGTTAAGTAAAACTGACGAATTTGCTTATTGGTCTGCGGAATATGCTTCAAAAACGAAAAAAATATTCAAAAATATGGAAACCCCTGGAGAGTACAAAAACCTGTGAGTAGATGGATATTTATATCATCAAAAGCATATTCGTTGAAGTAGGAATGGAACATAAAAGTTTATAATTTTTTATAAGTTTTCAGTAACGGTGTCATTAATCTATATGAAGGGATTTGAGAGAGATACGATCATGTATGAAAAAGGTCAGGAAGCTGAACGCAAAAATACAGAAAGGGAACGTCAGAGAGCGGATTTTGCTGAAAAAGAAAAAATAAAGGCCCCAAAAGAGACAACAGAAGCACTTAAAAGAGTAGCTGAACTGGAGAAGATTTTGCAATGTAAAACTACGGAGGGTAAATAAGATTATCTTAAGATAGCCACAGACTGGCACCCATCCAGCCTGCGGCTTTTTCACCCACTATTTTTGAGTTGACTTTTTGGCACATTGCGCATATACTAACAGTAGCTAAGGAATGTGGTGAGATTCCTTGAAGCAAAACAAAAACCCTCAGAGTGCCAGCTCTGGGGGCTTTCTTGCTCGTTACGGTGAGCTATTCCGTTTAGACTGTTGCTGTCTATCGTCTGCTGTCCAGCCATTTGCATATGTAGTAGCTAACTACGCCTGCTATAACAGAGACAAGAAATGTGGTGAGAATTTCTTCCATGGAGTCCACCTCTTTTCTGCTGGAGGTTCGACAGCTTTTTGAGTATAACATGTTTTAGAACAAATTGGAATAGTAAAACCTGGCATGAGTTAACTGATAGAGGCAGTTAGGGGAGAACCCTCTGCCGGGACTGGTATTAATACTGAACAGGTCTGGCGGGGTCGCACCCCTGTCGGGAAAATAAAGAAACAAAATATGTTTTAAAAGTCCTCTAAAGAAAGTATAAAAATCTAATCAGGTCACAGACTGGAATCCGCTCAGTCTGTGGCTTTTTAGTCATGAATAATTATGATTATAATTGACTTTAATCGCGTTTTTGTTATGTACGGTCAAGTTTAATCCTGTTTATAGATGACTTGCAATTGTATTTCTATTATTTTAAGTCAATCATAATTACAAATATAGTTGACTGCGATTGCACTTTTATTATATAAGGTCAAGCTGAAGCATGTTTATAAGGCAGTTGGAGTCAGAACCGGTTGGGAGCACGCCTCAAGGACTGTTTTTGAGGCGCTCCCTTTATGAAATTAAGAAATTAAGAAAAAATATTATTGTTGTACTGCATGATGAGTAAGTGGTATAATAATACAAGTTTATATTGCAGAAAAAAGCTGTTGTTCGTGAGAGGCTGGGAATAATGATTGAGTGGAAACAAATGACGATGCAGGAAGCAGAGAATAAAATGGAGGTGCTTCGGGAGATTTTTGATGTAGTTCGTCTCCTGAAAGGGAGTGATCTGCAGGCTGCCGGAATGGAACGTAAGCTTGCAGGAAGAGAAAATCTTTGCCAGTGTTATGCTTTCTGGAATAAAGATAAAAGATGTGAGAATTGCATTTCCCTTAAAGCACTGGAGGAGAAGAAACAGACATCCAAAATTGAATTCCTTGATTCTGATATGTATCAGGTATTTGTAAGGTATCTGGAGATTGATGATGAGCCCTATGTAATGGAAATGCTGAAAAAGCTGGACGAGAACACGCTGACAGATGAGGAAGGATATGAAAAACTGACGGAAAAGCTGACAGTATATAGCGAAAAGCTGTATAAGGATGTGCTGACAGGGGCGTATAACCGCAGATATTTTGAGGAAAAAGTCAAAAATATGTCTTTGAATGCCGGAGTTGCAGTTATCGATCTGGATGATTTCAAATTGTTCAATGACACTTATGGTCATGATGGAGGAGACCTGGTACTGACAACCGTAGTGAATGTAATTCGGCATTATATCCGTCGTACGGATATTCTGGTGCGCTATGGAGGAGATGAATTTCTGCTGATCCTGCCCGGAATTGAGAAGGGAGTCTTTTCACAGAAGCTCCGTATGATCCAAGAGAAGATCCATGCGACGCATATTCCGGGTTTTAATCGTCTGAAGCTTTCAGTGAGCATTGGTGGAGCTATGTTTACCCATGGCAGATTGGAGGAAGCACTCACCAAAGCAGACCGACTTATGTATATGGCCAAGGGACATAAAAATATAGTAGTGACCCGGTGGGAGCAGAAGCAAAATACAGACAAGATGGAAAAAAGGAACCTGCCCCAGCTTCTGGTTGTTGATGATTCTGAAATGAACCGAGAGATACTTAAGGAAATTCTGGGAAAAGAATACCGGATACTGGAGGCCTGTGACGGGGAAGAGGCTCTGAAGATGTTAGAGCAGTATGGAACTGAAATCTCATTGGTCCTGTTAGATATTATTATGCCCAAAATGGATGGATTTGAAGTACTCGCCTATATGAACAGAGATAAATGGATCGAGGATATACCGGTGATCATGATTTCCAGTGAAGGATCAGAGAGTTATATCCGCCGTGCCTACGAACTGGGGGCTTCAGATTATATAAGCAGACCATTTGATGCTAAGGTGGTATATCAGCGGGTTATCAATATGATCAAGCTTTATGCCAAGCAAAGGCGTCTGATCCATCTGGTAACAGATCAGATTTATGAGAAAGAGAAAAACAACCGTATGATGACCGGGATTCTCAGTCAGATTGTAGAGTTCCGAAATGGTGAAAGCAGGCTTCATGTGTTGCATATTAATATTCTGACTCAGCTTTTGCTAGAGAAATTGATGCGAAAATCAGAGAATTACGATCTTTCCTGGTCTCAGCAGCATATGATCGCCACAGCTTCCGCACTTCATGATATCGGTAAGATTGGAATTGACGAAAAAATTCTGAATAAACCCGGAAAGCTTACAAAGGAAGAATTTGAAGCCATGAAGCAGCACACGATCATAGGTGCCCGGATGCTTGACAGGCTGGAAATGTATCATGATGAAGAGATGATGAAATATGCCTATGAAATATGCCGCTGGCATCATGAACGTTATGATGGAAAAGGATATCCGGATGGCCTGAAGGGAGAAGAAATCCCTATATCTGCCCAGGTGGTATCACTGGCAGATGTGTATGATGCCCTGGTAAGTGACCGGGTATATAAGAAAGCATATTCTCATGAAAAGGCAATAGAGATGATCCTAAATGGAGAATGCGGAATGTTTAATCCTCTTCTTTTGGAATGTCTGGTGGAAATTCAGGATAAAGTACGCAAGGAACTTGATATTAAAGATGTGAATGAATGTCTGGAATATCTGGAAGAGAGAAACAGATAAAATCCCCCTGAAAAGAGCCTAAACTCAGCGATGAATGGGTGTACATTTCTGTAGATCTGAATGGATTAAAATGAGAAGACAGAGTGATCAAGTTGAACGTGTAGCCTGCGGCAGTGGGAAATCAATAAATTTCTATCAGATCAGAAGGATGCAGAGAATGTTGCGGCTTTGAAAATAATAAATGGTCATTACAGAGATCGATTCATGAAATGCAAAAATATTTTGTAAAAAATTTTCCTGAGTATCTTGACAGGGAATAAATAATCCTTTATAGTATAACACAGATTTGGTGTGTTACTGGACAGGCAGGCATTAACCGGTCATAAATGTTATTTTTTAATGTTTATGGGGGTTAGTGCCTTTTTTTGATGTATTTTATGTGGTAAAACGCGGAATAATCATATGTCAGAAGGTTTTAATCTCCCGGAAACAAGACGGTTTATTCGCACGAATAAGGAAAAGGAGACAAAAGAACATGAAAGACAAGATTTTTGGAGTTTTGCAGCGTGTGGGAAGATCCTTTATGCTTCCGATCGCAATTCTCCCTGTTGCAGGTTTGTTGCTTGGTATCGGCAGTTCCTTCACAAATGAAACAACTATCGCTACCTATGGATTGCAGAAGATCCTGGGAAGTGGAACATTACTTAATTCTCTTCTGATCATTATGAACAAGGTTGGAAGTGCTGTATTTGACAATCTGCCGCTGATCTTTGCGGTTGGTGTTGCCATTGGTATGGCAAAGAAAGAGAAAGAGGTTGCTGCTCTTTCTGCGCTGATTGCATATTTCGTTATGAATGTGGCTGTCAGTGCCATGCTTCTTATTAACAATGAAATCACAGCAGACGGTCAGATAGCAGCAGATGTACTGGAGGGAACCATTACTTCTGTATGCGGGATCCAGTCTCTGCAGATGGGTGTATTCGGCGGTATTATCGTAGGTCTTGGTGTTGCGGCACTTCATAACCGTTTCCACAAAATTGTGCTTCCGAATGCGCTGTCATTCTTTGGCGGCTCAAGATTTATACCGATCATTTCCACAATCGTATATATGTTTGTGGGAATCCTGATGTATTTTGTATGGCCGGTAGTTCAGAACGGTATTTATGCTCTGGGCGGTCTGGTAACAGGCAGTGGATATCTGGGAACTCTGATTTTTGGTATTATTAAACGAGCACTGATTCCCTTTGGGCTGCATCATGTATTTTATATGCCATTCTGGCAGACAGCAGTGGGCGGAACTATGGAAGTTGCAGGACAGGTGGTACAGGGCGGACAGAATATCTTCTTTGCACAGCTTGCTGATTCTGCAAATATAGCACATTTCAGTGCGGATGCAACCAGATATTTCTCTGGTGAGTTTATCTTTATGATTTTTGGTCTTCCGGGAGCAGCGTTGGCTATGTATCGCTGTGCAAAATCTGAGAAGAAAAAAGCAGCAGGCGGACTTCTTCTTTCCGCAGCGCTGGCATGTATGTTTACTGGTATCACTGAACCGCTGGAATTCTCATTCCTGTTTGTAGCTCCGGCATTGTTCGTAGTTCAGGTGATCCTGGCAGGTGCGGCTTATATGATCGCGCATATGCTGAATATTGCAGTAGGACTTACTTTCTCAGGCGGTTTCCTTGACCTGTTCCTCTTTGGTATCCTGCAGGGAAATGCAAAAACAAGCTGGCTGAGGATCATTCCGGTTGGTATTATTTACTTTATCCTGTATTATGTGATCTTTACATTTATGATCAGGAAATTTAATTTCAAGACTCCTGGACGTGAAGATGATGATACAGAGACAAAGCTTTATACAAAAGCTGATGTAAATGCAAGAAAAGAAGCCGGAAAGACAGCCGGTGCAGCTGCAGCGACCTCCGGTGATCCGGTAAGTGAACTGATCACCAGAGGTCTTGGCGGAAAGAAAAATATCGTAGATGTTGACTGTTGTGCGACCAGACTTCGTATCACAGTTGCAAAGCCTGAAAAAGTTCGTGATGAACTTCTGAAACAGACAGATTCCAGAGGAATCGTAAAAAAAGGACAGGGCGTACAGGTTATCTATGGACCTCATGTAACTGTTATCAAGGCGAAGCTGGAAGAATATCTGGAGACTGCTCCAAACGAATTCGCAGATGAGACCCCGGATAATGTACAGGTACAGGAAAATGCTGCAGCAGGAAATGCAGATGGACAGAACAGTGCAGAGGTTGAGGACAAAAATGCAGGTACAGCACAGACCTCAGCACCTGCAAAAGAAGAAAAAATCAGAAAAACAGCAATCATTTACAGTCCTGTAGACGGAATCGCAGCAGATCTTTCTACTGCACCGGATGAGGGATTTGCAGGAAAAATGATGGGTGACGGTGCAGTGGTGACACCAACAGAAGGTACTGTATATGCACCTGCAGACGGTGAAGTTGAGTTTATTTTTGATACAAAACATGCTATAGGTTTCCAGACAGATTCCGGTATCCCTATGCTTCTTCATATGGGAATCGACACTGTAAAACTGGAAGGAAAAGGCTTCGAAATCCTGGTAACAGAGGGTCAGAAAGTGAAAAAAGGTGATCCGATGATGAAACTGGATTTGGAGTTCTTAACTGCTAATGCTCCGTCTATCACTTCCCCTATCCTTGATACTGAACCGGAAGACAACCAGAGAATCAGACTTCTGGCAAACGGTGAGATCAAGGCCGGTGAACCGTTGTTTGCGGTGGAGACACTGGAATAATATTGTTATAATATAGAAATAACGAAGTTAAACATGTCAAAAAACAGTTGGATGATCAAAAGAGATGATATCTTGATTATCTGACTGTTTTTTTACGCACGTGAATTGAAAAGGATGACTTTTTTGCAGGAGGGATCTTGGAATCAAAAATGTAACAAATTTGTGTGACAGATAGGATTCTTATTCAAAATATGGTAAACTATAGCAGTCTTATGACCAAAGGGAAAATTATTATAATGGCAATAAATTTTTATAGAGGGGATTACGACAGAGATGTACAGAGTTAGCAAGGTATTAAATAATAATGGTGTTATAGCCATTGATATGGATGAAAATAAGGAGTATGTGATTCTTGGCAAGGGTGTTGGCTTTGGAAAAAAGGTCAGCCAGCGTTTTGATAAGCCGGAGGGATGCACTACATATCGTCTGGAACAGGAGACAGAGCGTGGATCTGCGAAGGAACTGGTAAAGGGAATAGAGCCGGAGTATCTGGAGATTGCAGATGCAATTCTGACAGAGTCACAGAAAGTGTTTGGAGATTCCATAGACAGAGGGATTCTTTTTCCACTTGCTGACCATATTTCTTTTGCAGTCGCAAGAATCCGCAGAAATGAGCAGATCAGCAATCCGCTGACAGAGGATATCAAGGTTCTTTTCTACAGTGAATTTAAAGTTGCGGAAACACTGAAAACAATTCTGAGAGAAAGACTTCAGATAGAGATTGATGATCATGAGGTTGGATATGTGGCATTGCATATTCATTCTGCAATTGGTGACGAGAAGGTATCTGTTGCCATGCAGACTGCGAGAGCAGTGAGAGAGTGTATAGATATGATCGAGAAAGCAACAGGTAAGCCAATCGATGTACTGTCACTGTCCTATAATCGTCTGATGAACCATATGAAGTATATGGTAGCGCGTGCATCTACAGGAGAGAAGCTGAATCTGGACATGAATGAATATATGCTGGATCAGTATCCCCAGGCCTATAAGGTTGCCACTGACATCTGTAAAAACCTGGAAGGATGTATTGGACATAAGCTGGATGAAACAGAGACAGGATATCTGGCAATGCATATCCAGAGAGTGTATAAGGATGCGGTGTGATCCGACAGTTTCTTTTAGATTATAGTAATTTCCAAGTAAATGTTATTCAATGTGCTTTCCAATAATTTTGAATCATTAAGTGGTCCCATCAAATTTTCATTCATATTAAAAGGATGTTTCTTTCCGCCACTTTCTTTTCCACCTGACCATTTAAATTTCACACTGTATCCCCAGTGCTACAGGGCAGGGCGGGCATGGGGAATCAAGTCCCATAAGTGCCTTATAGCATTTCACCTCCGGCTGGAGATTGGGGTACAGCTGTTTAGCAGTGTCGTTATAGCTTAGGATATTATAGTCTTTGTCTATGCTGTAATATCCGGAAGAGTGTGTGTTCATAGTTTTTACTTCTGGTGTTTAATACTTTAAAGTATACTCTTTTTACCCCAAAATAGCAATAAGCAGCCTCTTTTTCGTTCCCTGTAAAATATCTTTAAGTAAAGTATATACTTTACTTTATATTTTATAATATTCATGCTATAATGATTTTGTAAAGTCATTACTTTCATTTTTGTTAAATATTTTGAAATATTAAGTATAATATATAAATTTAATTAAAGGAGGTTTTTACTATGGAAATTGGAGGCTTTTTCCCCTATCAACCTGTTGACTCTGAGCCAAACAACTATGTGGAGCATACCTGCCCTGATCCCGGGGACACCGCTCATCTAATGTCCGGCCGTTGTGCCATTTATTACTGTCTGAGGGATCTGATGTTAACAGATCAAAAGCGTGTGGCATATCTGCCTTCCTATGACTGCGAAACAGTTCTGGGCTGCTTTGTAAAAGCAGGATATGAAATTCATTATTATGATTTTGACAAAAATCTTTCCCCTGTGTTTGAGGAAGAGATGATCCCGCAGATCAGTGTTCTCCTTGTCTGTGGATACTATGGTTATCCTACCTATGATGAGAACTTTGTCAAAAAATGTAAAGCCAGTGGCGTTTCTGTAATAGTGGATACTACCCATACAGCATTTTCTCCATTGCCGGCCTGTCCGGATTCTGACTATATTGCCGTCAGTCTCCGAAAATGGATGGGTGTTGCCTCCGGTGGTCTTGCCATCAAGCGAAAGGGCACCTTTGGCGTAAAACCTATTCCTATCAATAAAGAACAGTTTTCCCTTAGAGATCAGGCTCTTCAATCCCGAGAGACCTACGAGCATACAGGAAATGAGGACTATAATAAAGAAGGCAATGATGTTTTCTGGAAAGCGGAATTTATGCTTCGTGAAATTTTCGATATCCAGGAAGGGGATGAAGCTTCCCTTAAAACGATTCTTCATTATCCATTCCGGGATGCGATCCGTAAACGCCAGGAAAATTACCATTACCTTCTGGAACACCTGCCGGAACGCTCCGATATCCGCCCGGTATTTCCTTATCTTTCAGATGATATCTGTCCTATGTTTTTCCCTTTCTTTGTGGAAAACCGGGACGCCCTTATCAAGCATCTGGCAGACAGGCACATTCCGCCTAAAGTATACTGGCCTGTACCACCTTTTGTAAAGGTTGAAGACTATCCAGGAGCTCAATATATTTATTCCCATATCATGTCTGTCAGCTGTGATGAGCGCTTTAACACGGACGATATGCAGAAAATTGTAGAAGCCTTTGAAAACTATTAAAGATCTTAAAGCATTTTGAGAATATCCGTTTGATAAATCTAATCAGGCCACAGACTGGAAATCACCAGTCTATGGCTTCTTCATCTTCTCAGGTTGACATCCCATCTGTCGTTTGCTACACTAAAATCACATATCTGACAAAGGAATGGGAAGTATGAAGAAGAAAAAATTATAATCTATAAACCTGTTACTAATAATGGTAATCTTATGGAGAAAAAGTTGTTTGTCAATACTATCATAGCCGCATATAATGCACAGGCAGTTAATCCGGAATTGATGTTTGTAAAGCAGTCAGACAGAAATGCTGCACAGGAAAAGACTGTTTATTACACTCTTGACAATGTTAACTTCAATGAATCCCAGGAGCTTATTAAAAACAAACCACTTGAGTTCCATTTGAAGTGACAGATTCCAACCTGGTTGGTACTTCCTTTGCCGGAACAAACACAAAAGACCTGAAACTTCAATTGTACATAGAGTCTGATGACGGTACAAAAATTGAAGGAATTGGAGGAGAAAACACAAAGGTAAAAGAAATACATCTTCCGGTATATAAAGCTAGTGAAAAGCAGGCAGAATATGAAGATGGATATGTATATGTTAACAGTGGAAACGTATATGACTTTACCTTGAATGAACTACAAAACTATGAGAGTTATTTAAAAACAAGTGCAGGTTACAAGGGAAAGGTTACCCTGTATGCGAAAATTTCATGCAAGTACATTTACTACTGCACGGAAAAAGAAGCGCAATCCATTGCACAGATAAACATCTGTCAACGACAGCTCTTTGATCTGGATTGAGGTAAAAACTTTATAACCCCAAATTCTGAAAGCCTCAGACTGGTACAGTACAGCTACCCCGGTCCGGGGCTTTTGAAATGCGGAGATTATTGCCATGAGTATATTTGAGTATGACAAAGAGGAAGAAGAACAGAAACTTCAGGCAACTTATGAAAAGATTGGCGAAAAGCGAGGTGAAAAGCAAGGTGAATTAAAAAAGGCAAAAAGCATAGCCATTTCGCTTGCGCAGGAAGGAGAACCTGTAGAAAGAATAGCAAGAACCCTTGGTGAAACGGAAAAAACGATTAAAGAATGGCTGGCTGAAACGCATTAAAATTGGTTCCGCAGTATCATCAACTGAATGTTACTGTGGAACCTTTTTATATCTGTCTGCTATTTTAGCCGGGTAAGTCGGATTTTATCTGCGTATCCCTGACAGTTCGTCTTCTATCCACTTATCTGTGTTGAAGTTACTGTCAAAGAACCTGACAATCACGCCGTAAGGTTCTGTATCGCTGTTGAATGCGTTGGCTTCATCAGTGTCTACGTGCATTGCCAGGTGATAATTTCTGTGGACTCTGACTACTACATCTGCGTAGATAAGTGCGCGTCCGTAGCTTTTGGTCAGGACGAAGACTTCGTCATTGTCTTTGATATGCAGGGCAAGTGCTTCATCCGGAGTCATGTGGATGTGGCGTTTGGCTACAATGACCCCTTTGGGGATTTCGATATCACCGCATGGACCGGATAAAATACAGCCGGGAGTTCCTTCGATATCACCGGACTGGCGTATCACGCTTGGAATCCCCAGTTTTCTGGTGTCTGTAAGAGACATTTCTACCTGCGTGTCGCTGCGGAAAGGACCGAGAAGTGCCATGTTTTCGAAAGTACCTTTCGGTCCTTTGACAGTTACTCGTTCCCGGCACAGATATTGTCCGGGCTGGCTTAATTCTTTGATAAAATGTGGTTTGCTTCCTTCTCCGAATAATTTTTCAAAATCTTCCTGCGAGATATGCAGATGTCTGGCAGAAGTTTCTATAGGTATTTTGATGCTCATTTATTACAATACTCCCTCAATATGTTACTTGTATATGTCTGTCCGACATTCTGTTGTCTGATGGGATACAGAGCAGTTATACTTACTTTTTAGTGTATCTCTTTAATTGGAAATATGCAATGTTTATCTTGTAAGAAGGACAATTTTTATTATAAAATAGTGTTAACTTACTTTTATCGGTTTACAAGGAGAAGTGTTCTGGGCTATAATAAGATACATTAGAATAACAGTTACTGTTCACACACCACTATCCCGAGACATACAAGCCAAAATTCCATTGCCGCAGGCAATTCGGAATGAATTTTGGCTAAGTTACTGTGAACGGAGTGAACAGTAACGAATAACAATTCTAAATGTGACAAAACAGAATGAAATAGTAATGTAATATCAGACTTATAGAATAATAACCAAGAAGGATTATTGAATGAGCAAAAAGAGATTTTCCGGGCTGCGTCTGATTCTTATGGTGCCTGTGGTGGTGCTTTTGGCCGGTGGACTGATCATCGGCGGAAGAGCTTTGCAGGAACCGGGGGAAGTAAGGACTCTTAAGAGACAGGAGGTAGCGCAGACGGATGAAGGACATCAGGAGTATTATTTCGGCCTTCTTAATGAGAATGAACAGAGAGGCTACCGCGAGATCCTGGAGGGGATCAGAAGCTTTGAGGATAAATTTTATCTGTCTCTCTCAGGAGATAATGAGATAGACAGAGTGTATCATGCAGTGCTGAAGGATCATCCGGAGCTGTTCTGGGTACATAACCGGGAGAAAGTTTATAAGACGACTTATTCGGGCAGAGATTACTGTCAGTTTTCTCCGGGATATACTTATACAGAGGAGCAGAGACAGGAGATCACGCAGGCTATGGAGAATGCGTATCAGGAGGTGTTATCGCAGATTCCGGATGGTGCTGATGATTACACGAAGGTAATGACTGTTTATACTTATGTCATAGACAATACAGAATATGTGATCTCTGATGATGACCAGAGTATAGCAGGAGCTTTCTGGAAGAAACAGGCGGTATGTGCGGGCTATGCGGGAGCAGTGCAGTATCTGCTGGAGCGTCTGGATATCCCCTGTATTTATGTGGAGGGTGATGCTGCAAACAGTACCCAGGGACATGCCTGGAATATTGTAGAGCTGAACGGACAGTATTATTATGTGGATGCCACCAATGGGGACCAGCCGGACTTTCTGGAGGGTGATGCCACGCTGCTGGCAGAGCATAAGACAACAATCTATGATTATCTGTGTCCGTTCCCACAGGAGTACGAGGAGAATTATACGGCCTCTGATGAGTTTCCTGTTCCTGCGTGTACAGCGACTGACATGAATTTCTATGTGAGAAACGGCGCCTGTTTTGATACCTATGACTGGAGCAGTGTATATGACCTGTGCAGACTGCGCATTGACAGTGATGCTGCGGTGGTACGCTTTAAGTTTGGCAGCCAGGGGGCTTATGATGAGGCATATATGGATCTGATCGACAGTAATCATATCCAGGATATCGCAAAATATTATATGGAAGTCCATGGGCTGTCTCAGATTTCCTATCATTACGGCGTGATCGACAATATGAAGACCTTATACTTCATGTTCTGACGGGTTTAGCTCAGATGTGTCAGTTGATGATAAGGAACGCTATAAATATATAACTAAAAGGAGTGACTGAAAATTATGGTTAATATGACAGATATATTTGGAAATGCGCTGAGTATTGCCGGGAGTTTTATGGATTCAGATCTGGTGAACCGTTTTATGATGGTAATATTTGCAGTGATCCTTGTGTTTGGAGTGCTGAACTGTATTCTGGGATACAGGCTTCTGCGTTTCTGGATGATGCTGGGAGGTTTTCTGGTAGGCGGCGGTCTTGCGCTGGTGGTTGTACATACAATGGGAATACAGGAGAAATCAACAATGCTGATCGCAGCACTGGCGGCAGGAGTTGTGTTCGCAGTGATTGCATTTCTGATTTATAAGGCAGGTGTGTTTATCCTGGCAGCAGGTATCGGCTGGGCGGCCAGTATTTATTTCCTGCATCCTACCAGCTCCGCAGTATTTTTTGCATGTATTCTGATCGGCGTAGCTCTTGGTTCCATGGCGGTGAAATACTGCAGGGAAGTGCTGATCGTGGCTACAAGTTTGATCGGTGGTATTATGGCAGGGGTTTCCCTTGCACAGCTTGGAAATCTGGCAGATATTCCCTATGGACTGGGAATGAGTGTGGGATTTGCAGTTCTGGGTATGTTGATTCAGTTTGCTATCAACAAACCGGTTTCTGATGAAGAGGATGAAGAAACGGTTGATGAAGAAAGCACTGAGCAGATTTACAGGCGAAATCAGGACCTGAGACAAGACCAGAGTTTTAAGCAGTCTCAGGACAGAGACATGGAGGAATCAATATATGCCAGAGGACAGAAAGGACAGGCGAGAAAAAATGGCAAAAGAAGCTAAGACAAATGCAATGAGAATGCTGGACAGACAGAAAGTTAAATATGAGGCGTTCTCCTATGAATGTGATGAATTTATTGACGGGATCCACAGTGCGGATAAGATCGGTGCTCCCTATGACCAGTCTTTTAAGACTCTGGTAATGGAAGGAAAGAGCGGCGGTTATTTCGTTTTTGTAGTTCCGATTGAAAAGGAAGTTGACCGTAAGGCGGCTGCAAAGGCTGTCGGTGAGAAGACAGTGGACATGATCCATGTGAAGGATATCACAAAGATTACCGGATATGTGAGAGGCGGCTGCAGTCCGCTGGGAATGAAGAAACCTTATCCTGTTGTGTTTGATGCATCTGCAGGAGAATTTGAGGAGATTTATGTGAGTGGCGGTCGTATCGGACTGACACTGAAGGTTCCCCTTGCTGATCTGCTTAAGGTGACAGGCGGAAAGCTGGCGGATATTATCATGAAGACAGAATAAAATAACAGGGTACGGCTAAGCCGTACCCTGTATTTTATTCTTTAGTTATCGGAAGCGTCCTCTTCGTTGATCTCGAATACGTGACGTTTCTTAGCCATCTCATCACTTGCCAGATATTCATCGTAAGTAGTGATCTTGTCGATCATGGTTCCGTTTGGAAGGATTTCCATGATACGGTTGGCTGTTGTCTGTACGAACTGATGGTCATGTGAGGTGAAAAGGATAACACCCGGGAATTTGATCAGACCGTTGTTCAGTGCTGTGATGCTCTCCATATCGAGGTGGTTGGTTGGCTCATCCAGGATCAGGATATTTGCACCGGAGATCATCATCTTGGAAAGAAGACAGCGGACTTTCTCACCACCGGAAAGAACGCGTACACGTTTGATGCCGTCTTCACCGGGGAAGAGCATACGTCCGAGGAATCCACGAACATAAGTAGCATCCTTTATCTCGGAATACTGTGTCAGCCAGTCTGTAATAGTAAGGTCATTATCGAACTCTGCAGTGTTGTCCTTAGGGAAATATGCCTGGGAAGTGGTAACACCCCATTTATAATTTCCTTCATCCGGTTCCATTTCACCAACTAAGATCTTGAACAGAGTAGTGATTGCCTGTTCGTTGGCACCGACGAAAGCTACCTTGTCATCATGTCCGAGTGTGAAAGAAATGTTATCCAGAACTTTTACACCGTCGATGGTCTTGGAAAGGTTCTCCACCATAAGGACTTCGTTACCGATCTCGCGGTTTGGACGGAAGTCGATGTATGGGTATTTACGGCTGGACGGACGCATATCGTCAAGCTGGATCTTTTCCAGGGCACGTTTACGGGAAGTCGCCTGTTTGGACTTGGAAGCGTTGGCACTGAATCGGGAAATAAATTCCTGAAGTTCTTTGATCTTTTCTTCTTTCTTCTTGTTGGCTTCCTTCATCTGTTTGATGAGGAGCTGGCTGGACTCAAACCAGAAGTCATAGTTTCCGGCATAGAGCTGAATCTTGCCGTAGTCGATGTCTGCTGTATGAGTACATACTTTATTTAAGAAGTAACGGTCATGGGATACAACGATGACAGTGTTGTCAAAGTTGATCAGGAATTCTTCGAGCCATTCAATAGCAGGCAGATCAAGGTGGTTGGTAGGCTCATCCAGAAGAAGAATGTCCGGATTACCAAACAGTGCCTGCGCCAGAAGAACTTTGACCTTCTGGCTTCCTGTAAGGTCAGCCATCTGGGAATAGTGGAGATCGGTTTCAATTCCAAGACCATTCAGAAGAGTAGCAGCATCAGATTCTGCTTCCCATCCGTTCATCTCTGCAAATTCGCCTTCCAGTTCACTGGCACGGATACCGTCTTCATCAGTGAAGTCCGCTTTTGCATAGATAGCATCTTTTTCTTTCATGATCTCATACAGTCTCTTGTTACCCATGATAACAGTATCCAGAACTGTATATGCATCATATTTGAAGTGATCCTGCTGCAGGAAAGAGAGACGCTGGCCGGGAGTGATAACAACGTCACCGTTGGTAGGCTCTAACTGTCCGGAAAGGATCTTAAGGAATGTGGACTTACCGGCACCGTTTGCACCGATGAGACCGTAGCAGTTGCCCTCAGTAAATTTGATATTTACATCTTCGAAGAGGGCCTTTTTACCTACGCGCAATGTAATATTGTTTGCTGAAATCATATCATACCTCTTTTTCGTGAAATTATTGTTTTGCAGTAACTGTCCGGCAGATTGTTTATGGAAAACGTATCTTTCGCAGGAAACAGTTACATTATTTCCTATTATATAAGTTACAACCGTTTATCATTGTACCGTAAATTGGGAAATTTGCAACTGTTTTTTGCTTTTTTGGGTTCTTTTATTTACAAAAAAAAGAAGCACTGTTATAATATAGAATAAATATAGCCTCTTGACGGACAGAAATATGAGGCATTGATATGACAGAAATAACGATTACTGTTTCCATTGTTTTATACAGAACAGCGATGTGGACAGTAAAGGATAATTAATTTTAGAGAGGTTGCAAAGACTATGTTTATTACAAGAGAGTGCGATTATGCAGTTCGAGTGGTACGTGCGCTTTGGGGAGAGAGCAGACTGAGCGTATCCGATATCTGTGAGAAAGAAGCGATCACCGCTCCTTTTGCCTATAAGATCCTGAAGAAACTTCAGAAGGCAGAGATCGTGAAGGGATACAGAGGCGTACATGGTGGTTATTCTCTGAACAGGGGACTGGATGAGCTGACTTTATATGAGGTTTATTCGGCGATTGATCCGGATATGTTTATCATCGAATGTCTGGATCCGAAATATAACTGTGTCAGAGACGGACAGGATGGATTGCCATGTCTGGTACATAGAGAATTGTTATCTGTACAGGATGAACTGATAAGTCTCCTTAAGAGAAAAACAATACAGCAGATCATGGAGGAGGCGTAGAGCCTCCTTTTTTTACTGATATACTGAATAAACTGCAGAGCAGTTGTCCGGTGCAGAGCTGCGCAGCGAAGCGAAGCGGATGATTTTATCTGCCTGATTTGTCCGAAATTTGGCATATCTGCATAATGTTAGTCATATACAACTCAAAAAATGCACATATTTGCTACTGAAATAACAGAAAATCCCTGCTTTGTACCTCAGAAGATACAAAATATGTCAAAACAAATTGGACACAGGCAGAAGATTATGTTATAATCTACAATGAAATTTGAGGTATATTTTACTTATGCCTTGAAATAAATAATTAATTTTCATCAACCTTTAAGGAGGAAAAACAAACTATGGCAAGAAAGATGAAAACCATGGATGGTAACCATGCAGCTGCTCATGCTTCATATGCATACTCAGATGTAGCCGCTATTTACCCGATCACTCCTTCATCTGTTATGGCGGAAGCAACAGATGAATGGGCAACCCAGGGAAGAAAGAACATTTTCGGACAGGAAGTTCAGGTAACTGAAATGCAGTCTGAGGCTGGTGCAGCAGGTGCTGTACACGGATCTCTGGCAGCAGGTGCTTTAACAACAACATATACAGCATCTCAGGGTCTGTTACTTATGATCCCGAACCTTTACAAAATTGCCGGTGAGCAGTTACCTGCAGTATTCAACGTATCTGCACGTGCACTTGCTTCTCATGCACTTTCAATTTTCGGAGATCATTCAGACGTTATGGCCTGTCGTCAGACCGGATGCGCAATGCTCTGCGAATCTTCTGTACAGGAAGTTATGGACTTAACACCTGTTGCTCACCTTTCAGCAATCAAAGGTAAAGTTCCGTTCATCAACTTCTTCGATGGATTCCGTACATCTCACGAGATTCAGAAGATTGAAACATGGGATTATGAAGATCTGAAGGATATGGCAGATATGGATGCAATCGCTGCATTCCGTAACCATGCCCTGAATCCGAATCACCCATGTCAGAGAGGTTCCGCTCAGAACCCGGATATCTTCTTCCAGGCAAGAGAAGCATGTAACCCATACTACGATGCTCTTCCGGCAGTAGTACAGGAATACATGGATAAAGTTAACGCTAAGATCGGTACAGATTACAAATTATTCAACTACTACGGAGCTGCTGATGCAGAACACGTAATCGTTGCTATGGGATCTGTAAACGATACAATCGAGGAGACAATCGACTACCTTGCAGCAGCAGGAAAGAAAGTCGGTGTTGTTAAAGTTCGTCTTTACAGACCATTCTGCGCACAGGCACTCATCGATGCAATTCCGGAATCTGTAAAACAGATCACAGTTCTTGACAGAACTAAAGAGCCGGGTGCACTTGGCGAGCCACTGTACCTTGACGTTGTAGCAGCATTAAAAGACAGCAAATTCGGCGGCGTAAAAGTATTCTCCGGACGTTATGGTTTAGGTTCCAAAGATACTACACCTGCACAGATCGTAGCTGTTTATGAGAACACTGCTAAAGAAAAATTCACAATCGGTATCGTTGATGATGTTACTAACCTTTCCCTTGAGACAGGTGCTCCGATCGTAACAACTCCTGAAGGAACAACAAACTGTAAATTCTGGGGTCTGGGAGCTGATGGTACTGTAGGTGCCAACAAGAACTCCATCAAGATCATCGGTGACAACACAGACATGTACGCACAGGCTTACTTTGATTATGACTCCAAGAAGTCCGGTGGTGTTACAATGTCCCACTTACGTTTCGGTAAGAAACCGATCAAATCCACATACCTGATCCACAAAGCAAACTTCGTAGCATGTCATAATCCATCCTACGTAAACAAATACAACATGGTTCAGGAACTTGTTGACGGTGGTACATTCCTCCTTAACTGTGCATGGGATATGGAAGGTCTTGAGAAACATTTACCAGGACAGGTAAAAGCTTTCATCGCTAACCACAATATCAAATTCTACACAATCGACGGTGTTAAGATCGGTATTGAAACTGGCATGGGACCAACACGTATCAACACAATCCTTCAGTCTGCATTCTTCAAACTGACAGGAATCATTCCAGAAGATCAGGCAATCGACCTTATGAAAGCTGCTGCCAAGGCAACATACGGACGTAAAGGTGATGATGTCGTACAGAAGAACTGGGCAGCTATCGACGCTGGTGCTAAACAGGTTGTAGAGATCCAGGTTCCGGAAAGCTGGAAGAACGCTGAGGACGAAGGTCTTCATATGACTCATGCAACAGAAGGACGTCAGGATGTTATCGATTTCGTTAACAATATCCAGGCTAAAGTTAATGCTCAGGAAGGTAACTCCTTACCTGTATCTGCATTCAAGGATTATGTAGACGGTACTACACCATCAGGTGCAGCTGCATATGAGAAACGTGGTATCGCAGTTAACGTTCCTGTATGGAATCCGGAAAACTGTATCCAGTGTAACAGATGTGCTTATGTCTGCCCGCACGCAGTTATCCGTCCTGTAGCTCTGACAGCTGAAGAAGCAGCTAATGCTCCTGAAGGCATGAAGACATTAGACCTTACAGGTATGAAAGAATATAAATTCACAATGTCCGTATCCGCACTTGACTGTACAGGATGTGGTTCTTGTGTAAACGTTTGCCCAGGTAAGAAGGGTGCGAAAGCACTTGCTATGGAAAACCTTGAAGCAAGCGCAGACGAGCAGAAATACTTTGACTACACAGTTAAACTGCCGGTTAAAGAAGATGTTATCGCTAAATTTAAAGAAGCAACTGTTAAAGGCAGCCAGTTCAAACAGCCTCTGCTTGAGTTCTCTGGAGCTTGTGCAGGATGTGGTGAAACACCATACGCTAAACTGATCACTCAGCTGTTCGGTGACAGAATGTACATCGCAAACGCAACAGGATGTTCTTCTATCTGGGGTAACTCCTCACCATCTACACCATACACAGTAAACGCTAAGGGACAGGGTCCTGCATGGTCCAACTCTCTGTTCGAAGATAACGCTGAGTTTGGTTATGGTATGCTTCTTGCTCAGAGAGCTATCCGCGATGGCTTAAAAGCAAAAGTTGAAGACGTTGTTGCTAACGGAACAAACGAAGACGTTAAGGCAGCTGGTCAGGAATGGCTGGATACATTTGCTGTAGGTGCTACAAACGGCGCTGCTACAGACAAACTTGTTGCTGCTCTTGAAGCTTGCGGATGTGACAAAGCAAAAGAAATCCTTGCTCAGAAAGATTTCCTGGCTAAGAAATCCCAGTGGATCTTCGGTGGTGACGGATGGGCTTACGATATCGGATTCGGTGGTGTTGACCATGTTCTCGCTAGTGGACGTGACATCAACGTTATGGTATTCGATACAGAGGTTTATTCTAACACAGGTGGACAGTCTTCCAAGTCTACACCTACAGGTGCTATCGCTCAGTTCGCTGCAGGCGGTAAAGAGACTAAGAAGAAAGATATGGCTTCCATCGCTATGAGCTATGGCTATGTATACGTTGCTCAGATTTCCATGGGTGCTGACTTCAACCAGACTGTAAAAGCTATTGCAGAGGCTGAGGCTTATCCGGGACCATCTCTGATCATCGCTTATGCTCCATGTATCAATCATGGTATTAAGAAAGGTATGGCAAAAGCTCAGACAGAGGAAGAATTAGCAGTTAAGGTTGGATACTGGCATAACTTCAGATTCAATCCTGCAGCTGAAGGAAACAAGTTCTCTCTTGATTCCAAGGCTCCGAGCATGGAAGATTATCAGGCATTCCTTGACGGTGAGGTTCGTTACAACTCTCTGAAACGTCAGAATCCTGAGAAGGCTGCAAGACTGTTTGCTAAGAATGAGGCTGAGGCTAAGGCTAGATTTGAATATCTGCAGAAGCTGATCGCTCTTCATAGTGCTGAATAATCTTTTCGGTTTTTGAACGATTGATAAACAATAATATAAAATAAATAGATAGAGCTATTTATAGTGTCCAGACGATATATGGGCCGCGGTACTTTTGTATCGCGGCTCTTTTTATGTGTTGGAACAGGGGGACGCCGGGGAATGACAGAACATCTGAGGCTCAGTCTCGGAACCATGTAATTTCTAAGTATTTGAAAAGCCGCTAAGGGCATTCAGAAATTGCTCAAACTCGCTTTGCTCAGACAGTGAGCAATTTCTGAATAACGCGGCTTTCCAAATACTAAGAAATTACATGAACCCTCGAGATTCGCCTCAGATGTTCTGTCATTCCCCGGCTGATTGTTGACTGAGACTTAATGTCTGACGGAAGGGAGGAGTGAGGGTGCATGCAAAGGGAGAGGAGAAGTTGGGATATAAAGGGATGGGGATGTGTTTGACAAGGAGGAGATATTTGATTATAATCATCATGGTGTTTTAGAGGATTGATATAGATATAGGAGTTGTTATGAGGAGATTTGTGAGTAAGGATAGTAAGAGGGATTTCTATATATTATATACGCTGGTTTTTGGGGTTATTGCGGGGTTTATTTATTATCAGTTTGCGGGGAATGGGAAGTCTTTGGTGTGGAGTCATGACGGGATTCCGCAGCATTTGAATTCTCTGGCGTATTATGGGCGGTATCTGAGGGAGGTTCTGCATACGATTTTTGTAGAGCATAAGCTGGAATTGCCTATGTGGGATATGAATATCGGGTATGGTTCGGATATTCTTACAACTTTGCATTATTATGTGATCGGGGATCCGCTGACTTTGTTGTCTGTGTTTGTGCCGGCGGATAAGACGGAGGTTTTGTATGAGGTTCTGATTTTTCTGAGGATTTATCTGGCGGGGATTTCTTTTAGTGTTTTTTGTTTTTATCATAAGAATCCGAAGCAGGCGACGTTTATGGGAACGTTGATCTATATTTTTGCGGGATGGACGATTTATGCGGCTATGAAGCATCCGTATTTTTCCAATCCTATGATTTATCTGCCGCTGGTTCTGATGGGGATTGATAAGATTTATAAGAGGGAGAAGCCATGGCTGTTTATCTGGGCGACTGCGGTTTCGGCTATGTCGAATTTCTATTTCTTTTATATGATTTGTATTTTTATGTTTATTTATGCGGCTTTCCGGTATTTTGGGATTTTCAGTGAGAGAAGTGTGAAGGATGTTCTGGGATGGCTGGTGAAGTTTATCGGCTATTATGCGGTGGCTTTGATGATCGCGGCGGTTATTTTTCTTCCGGTGATCATGACGATTTTTGGTACGGACAGGTTTCAGGCTGAGAATTATGTGCCGCTTTTATATGATAAAATTTATTATGAGAAGTATCTGGGTGATCTGATCGGGGAGAATATGATCCAGTGGGGGGTTGCCGGGTATTCTGCTGTTGCTATGGCGGGTGTGTTTGTGCTTTTTTCCAGGAAGAAGAAGTACCTGGATCTGAAATTGGGATTTGGGTTGTTGAATCTGTTCTTGCTGGTGCCTTTTGCAGGGCATGTGCTCAATGGTTTCTCTTATGTGTCCAACAGGTGGATCTGGGCTTATGGGATGATGATCGCGTATATTTTTGTGAAGGCGTATCCTGAGCTGTTTACTCTGACTGTCAGGGAGAAAAAGAAGATTTTTGTTATGGTCGTGGCCTATTGTGTGCTGGCTCTGTTTGCGAAGGCTGCAAGGACGCAGAGAAATATGGCAGGTGTGCTGGTTCTGGTATTGGCTGTGTTTACGGTTACTTCTTTTGGAAATATTTTTCTGCAGGGGAAGTATATGTGCGGGCTTCTCAGTGCTTTGCTTGTGGTGAGCATTATGTTGAATGTTTCTTATCAGTATTCTTATGAGAAGGATTATCTGTCAGAGTTTGCAGCCGAAGAGGAGTCGCTGGATAAGCTGGAGTCGAATACGGATAAGGCGGTTCTTGCTGCCGGGGATTCAGGTGTCTATCGTTATGACCAGTATGGGGCATTGCCCTATGATAATACTTCTATGTATATGGGTACGAACAGTACTGCTTATTATTTCAGTCTTGCAAACAGCAGTATCAGTGATTTTTTCAGTGAAATGTATCTGAATACGCCATGGGAGCAGCATTATGAGAACCTGGACGGAAGGACGATTCTGGACAGGCTGGCTTCTGTGAAATATTTTGTGATAAGTGGTGATAATTTCCGCTATCTTTCCTATGGATATAATAAAGAGAAGGGCTCTGCAGGAAAGGGAAAAAGTGAGTGCAGGGCTTATGAGAATGAGAATGCACTGCCACTGGGTTATACTTATGACAGTTATATTCCTGAATCGGAATATGAGAAAATGGATGTGGTAAAAAAGCAGCAGGCTTTGATGGACGGTGTGGTGCTTGAGGAGAGTACACTGCCTGAGGCATCTGTTGATGCTGATAATGAGAATATCCAGTATCGTATGGAGACAGGGGATGGTTGTGCTCTGTCTAAGGGAGCAATCAGGGTGACGAAGGAAGGGGCGCAGCTGAAGCTTGTGTTCCATGGTCTTACGGACAGTGAGAATTACCTGATCGCAGATAATCTGGATTATGACAGTCTTTCACCGAGAGAACTGATTGGTAACAGTCAGTGGAAGAAGATGTCTGAGTATGACCAAAATAAGGTTCTTGATGAGGACAGCCGGTGGCGATACTGGAAGGAATCAAAGGAAGCGGCTATGACAGTCAGCTCCAATGATGTGACCAAGACCATAAAGATTTTTACGGATAAGTATAATGCCTACAGTGGACGGCATGATTTTCTCTGCAATATGGGATATTCCAGATCAGGAGTTCGTACTATGACGATCACCTTTGCCAATACGGGTGTTTATACCTATGATAAATTAAGGGTTGTGAGTCAGCCGGTGCAGGGGATTGAGGAAAAAACTGTGAAGCTGGGTGAAGAAGCTCTCGAGAATGTAAAAATGGGAACGAATGAGATTACAGGGGATATCAGTGTTTCCGAAAAGAAAGCTCTTGTGTTGTCTGTTCCGTACAGTAAGGGATTTACGGCTTATGTGGACGGGAAAGAAACGAAGCTTCAGAAGGCGAATACCATGTTTATGGCTTTGGAACTGGAACCTGGTTCACATGAGATACGCCTTACATATTGCACGCCTTATCTGAAAGCGGGAATGCTTCTTTCTGTTCTGGGGCTGGTTATATATGTAATGCTGGTGTTCAGGAAGAAAAAGTAATCCAAATTCCATTGTTGCAGGCAGCCTGAAATAAATTTGTTAGAATAGACATTTTTGTAAATTTGTGTATAATAAAATAGAAAATATTTACAGGAATAACAGACAGTGAATGAGAAATTGGTCTGTTGTAAATGAATGAAACAAAATGAGGAATGACATCATGAGTAAATTATCAGTGGTACTTCCGGCATATAATGAGGAGCTGATGGTTGGGAAAACCTGTCGGGTGCTGGCGGAAGTTCTTACAAAAGCGAAGATTCCCTATGAGCTGGTGGTTGTAAACGATGGTTCCGGCGACCGGACATGGGAAGAAATTCAGAAGGCAGGAGAGAGGGATGCGAATGTGACAGGCGTTCTTTTTTCCAGAAATTTCGGAAAGGAAGCAGCGATTTTTGCAGGACTGGCGCAGGCCTGTGGAGATGTGGTGGCTGTCATGGACTGTGACCTGCAGCATCCGCCGCAGACGCTTATTGAGATGTACAGGCTGTGGCAGGAAGGCTATGAAGTGATCGAGGGTGTGAAGGCAGACAGAGGAAAAGAGGGCTTTTTACATAAAGAATGTGCCGGATTTTTCTATGATATCATGTCTAAGGCAACTAAGGTAAATATGAAGGATGCCTCGGATTTTAAGATGATGGACAGGAAGGCTGTGGACAGTATTCTGTCTATGCCTGAGAGGAATATGTTCTTTCGGGCTACTTCTTCCTGGGTGGGATATAAGACTACCAGTGTGGAATTTGAGGTGCAGGAGAGAGAGGCCGGCGTTTCCAAGTGGTCTCCCTGGGCGCTGGTGAAATATGCGTTCACAAATATCGTGGCATTTACTACTTTTCCGCTGCAGTTTGTTACGATCACAGGAGCGATATGTTTTGCCTGTTCGCTGGTCCTTATGGTCTATTCGCTTGTGCAGTATTTTACAGGTTCTGCAGTGGAAGGTTATACCACCCTGCTGATGGTGCTACTTCTGGTGGGAAGCGCCATGATGATCAGTCTTGGAATTATTGGATATTATATTTCCAAGATTTATGAAGAAGTAAAGCGCAGACCGAGATATATTATTTCAAAAGTAATTAAGAATGGAAATATACAGGACTGAGAGGATATATTTGTATGAAGCAATGGATCAGAAAAATGTATGAAAGTTCCGTTATCCGCTATATTTTCTTTGGCGGATGTACCACTATGGTAAATCTGGTCAGCTTTTTCATTCTCAGAAAGCTGAAGGTGGAGCTGAATATCGCCAATATTATTTCAATCATCCTGGCGATCCTGTTTGCCTATGTGGTAAATTCGAAGTATGTTTTTCAGGATAAATGCGAGACATTGAAGGATCATGTTCAGCCATTCTGCAAATTTGTCAGTGCCAGACTGATCACTATGGTGATCGAGGTTGGCGGTGTATGGCTGCTTGTGTCAGTGATGGGGCTTAATGATATGATCGGGAAATTCCTGACACAGTTTATTGTGTTGATACTGAATTATGTATTCAGTAAATTTTTTGTGTTTACAACAGGGAAATCAAAATAATGAAGGAAAAGAGAGGGAAAACTCATGACTCTGGAAGAAGCTATTGCAAAGATTAAGCCATTAGATCACAATGCCATGGAGATTGCACAGAAAAGATGGGACAGTATTGCGAAACCACTGCATTCTCTTGGAAAACTGGAGACTCTTTTGATCCAGATCGCGGGAATTACAGGAAACGCAGAGGTGGATCTTTCCAGGAGAGGTCTGATTGCCATGTGCGCGGATAATGGCGTGGTAGAAGAGGGTGTGACACAGACCGGACAGGAAGTTACTGCCATCGTTGCCGAGAATTTTCTGAAATATGACACATCTGTCGGTGTGATGTGTAAGCAGAACCATGCGGAGATTTTTCCGGTGGATATGGGGATGGTGACGGATACAAAAGTCCGCACAGACCATAAAATTGCCTATGGTACACAGAATATGACCAAGGGTCCTGCCATGACAAGAGAACAGGCTGTAAAGGGGCTTGAAGCAGGCATTGACATGGTAAGGGAACTGAATGATAAGGGCTACCGGATTCTGGCAACAGGGGAAATGGGAATCGGAAATACAACCACCAGCAGTGCAGTTGCTTCTGTGTTGCTGAAACAGCCGGTGGAAGAGATGACAGGGCGCGGCGCAGGTCTGACCAGCGAGGGACTTGTGCGCAAGATCAATGCGATCAAAAAAGCCATTGCATTAAATGAACCGGATCCTGAGGATGCCATTGATGTTCTGGCAAAGGTAGGCGGTCTTGATATCGCTGGAATGGCAGGTGTCTTTCTGGGAGGTGCGGTTTATGGTATTCCTGTAGTCATGGACGGATTTATTTCCTGTGTTTCTGCGCTGATCGCCATGCGTATCTGCCCGGCTGCGAGGGATTATATTCTTGCATCCCATGTATCAAATGAGCCGGCTGCCCATCTGATCCTTGAGAATATGGGGAAAGAGGCAATCATTCATGCGGATATGTGTCTGGGCGAGGGAACCGGAGCAGTAGCTTTATTCCCGATCCTTGATCTGGCAGCAGCGGTTTATCATTCTATGAGTACTTTTGACGATATCCATGTGGAACAGTATGAGGAGCTGAAATAATGCTGACGCTTGTGACAGGGGGAAGCGGGAGCGGAAAATCTGCTTTTGCGGAAGACAGGGTGCTTTCTTTCGGGGATGCACAGAGGATTTATATAGCGACCATGCACCCTTTTGATGAAGAGAGCCATAAAAGGATCGAGAGACACCAAAAGATGCGTGCAGGAAAAGGTTTCGAGACAGTTGAGTGCTATACAGGGCTCAAAAATGTGAAACTGCCTGCCGGATGTGTGGTGCTTCTGGAATGTATGTCGAATCTGGTGGCAAATGAAATGTTTGAAGAACAGGGAGCCCATGACCGGACAGTTTCGGAAGTTACAAAAGGGATTGAGAATCTGCTGGAACAGGCTGCTCATGTGGTAATCGTTACAAATGAGATTTTTTCAGATGCGGTTGTGTTTGATGGAGATATGGATTCTTATCTGGAATATCTGGGAAAAATCAATCAGGCTGCTGCGCAGAGAGCTGATGAAGTGGTGGAAGTTATATATGGGATACCAGTCTTTCACAAATCTGCAGATACCTGCAGCAATCTTTGCAAATAATATATTTGACAGGATTGCCATAATATGAAAAAGAGGAATTGATCAATGAAATCTTTATGGAATAATTTTAAGGTGGCATTTGCCATGTTTTCTAAGATTCCCATGCCCCGCGCTGACTGGACAAAGGAAAATATGAAGTATATGTTCTGCTTTTTTCCGTTTATCGGAACTGTGATCGGCGGGCTGACTATGCTGGTGGCATATCTGGGACTTCGGTTTGGGTATCAGCCGGGATTCGTGACAGCAGTGCTGGTGCTGGTACCGGTATTTGTGACAGGCGGGATCCATGTGGATGGTCTTTTGGATACTTCGGATGCCCTGAGTTCCTGGCAGGAGAGAAGCAGAAGGCTGGAGATTCTTAAGGATTCCCATGCAGGTGCTTTTGCCGTTATTACTGCGGCGGTATATTTCATTGCCTGGTACGGCGCTTACAGTCAGTTGTTTAACAGTGCAGAGAATATGAGGGCGATCGGAATTCTGAGCCTTGGTTTTATGGTTTCCAGATGTCTGTCAGGGATTGGAGTTATTACCTTTCCGAAAGCAAAGGCAGACGGTACAGTTGCTGAGTTTTCCAGAAATTCTTCAGATGTGCTCTCGAGAAATGTGCTGATCGTCTATCTGGTGCTTCTGGCTGCGGGAATGATTTTGATCCGGCCTGTATGGGGAAGTCTGGCTTTTGTGGGAGCTTTGCTGATTTTCTGGTATTATCATCATATTGCGATGAAGTACTTTGGCGGGACAACCGGGGATATTTCAGGATTCTTTCTTTGTATCTGTGAAGTTGGGATGGCATTGATCCTGGCGGTGGTTTCTAATTTTTGAGGAGAAGAGTATGGAAATGATAATCGGCGGTGCATATCAGGGAAAGACTGAATATGCCAGGAAACAGTATCCACAGTTAAGGTGGAGTGACGGCGGTTCTGTCACAGAGGAGGAACTGATGAATGCTCAGGGTGTGACTGGTTTTCAGCAGTATATCCGCAGTGAACTGGAGAATGGAAAGGATGTGTCAGATCTTGCGGAAAAAATCATCTGTAAGAATCCGGATATTGTCCTTGTCTCTCAGGAAGTAGGGTACGGGGTTGTACCTGTGGATGCTTTTGACAGAAAATACAGAGAGGCTGTAGGGCGTGTATGTACGAAGCTGGCAGCATACAGCCATAAGGTGACGCGCGTGATCTGCGGGATTGGAACGGTGATCAAAGATGATTAAATTATGGCTGATCAGACATGGAAAAACAGAAGGGAATAAACTTTCCAGATATATCGGCACAACGGATGAGCCGTTATGTCAGGAGGGAACAGAGTTTCTGCATAAGATGGATTATCCAAAGGTTCAGGCGGTTTATGTAAGTCCTCTGAAACGATGCGTGCAGACAGCAGAGATTCTTTTTCCGGGAGAGCCGGTACATATTATTGAAGAACTGGCAGAATGCGATTTCGGAGAGTTTGAAAATAAGAACTATAAAGAGCTGGAAGGTAATCCGCACTATCAGGAATGGATTGACAGCAACGGTACTCTGCCTTTTCCGGGAGGAGAAAGCAGGGAAGGGTTTAAAAGCAGAAACCTGAGAGGATTTGACAGGGTTGTGTCCGGATGTATCCGCAGCCATGTGGCAGAGGCGGCACTTGTCATCCATGGCGGTACGATCATGAATATCATGGAAGAGTATGCAGATATACAGAAACCATTTTATGAGTGGCATGTGAGAAATGGCGGCGGCTATGAGGTGGAGCTGGATGAGAATCTCTGGAAGAATGGACGAAAACAGCTCAGGGTTAATTCTGCGATTATGGAAGGATAACTCTCCTATCTTACAAAAATTGTTGACAAACCTGAAAATTTGTCATAAAATCAGCTTCATCAGAAAACAGGAAAATCAAAAAAAGAACGAGGTTGTTCATTGTCATCAATGACTGCCCCGTTCTTTTTTTATCTGTTCACCGGAGATAGTATAAAGCCTAAAAAAAATTTGAAAAACCAAAAAGTTTTTGTAAATTATACTTGCATTATCCGGAGAAGTATGTTACAGTATTAGTACATAATTCCTAAACAAAAGGTAAAAAGCAGTAGCGAATTGGTAGTTTTTAACAAGTAAAAGGAGGAACTATATGCTGGTAATTGGTAATGGAAGAATGATCACACAGGACGCATCCAACCCATTCCTGGAGAATGGTGCTGTAGCAATGGATGGTAACACCATAGTAATGGTGGGGGTAACTGAAGAGGTAAAGAAAGTTTATCCGGATGCTGAATTTGTTGATGCGAAGGGTGGGGTTATCATGCCGGCATTTATTAATGCCCATGAGCATATCTACAGCTCCTTCGCAAGAGGCTTAAGCATTAACGGATATAATCCTCAGGGATTTCTGGATATTCTGGATGGCTTATGGTGGACAGTTGACCGTCATCTGACACTGGAGCAGACAAAGCTTTCTGCATATGCTACATACATTGATTCTATCAAGAATGGTGTAACCACAGTGTTTGACCACCATGCAAGCTTTGGCCATATTACAGGTTCCCTCAATGCGATCGAGGAAGCTGCGAAGGATTTAGGTGTGCGTACCTGCCTCTGCTATGAGATTTCTGACCGTGACGGAATGGAGAAATCCAGAGAATCTGTAATGGAGAACGTGAATTTTATCAAGCATGCACTTGCAGACGACAGTGATATGATCGCCGGAATGATGGGTATGCATGCATCCTTTACAATCTCTGATGAGACAATGGCTCTCTGCAATGAACTGAAGCCGGAAGGTGTTGGATATCACATCCATGTAGCAGAAGGCATTTACGATCTCCATCAGTGTCTGAAAGAGCATGGCAAACGTATTGTTGACCGTCTTCATGACTGGAATATCCTTGGACCAAAGACTTTGCTCGGTCACTGTATCTATGTGAATGAACATGAGATGGATCTGATCAAAGATACAGATACCATGGTTGTACATAACCCGGAATCTAACATGGGTAATGCATGCGGATGTCCTCCAACCATGAGAATGGTACAGAAGGGAATCCTCACAGGTCTTGGTACAGACGGATATACTCATGATATGATGGAATCCTGGAAGGTTGCAAATGTTTTACACAAACACAGCCTCTGCGACCCGAATGCAGCCTGGGGAGAAGTTCCACAGATGTTTTTTGAAGGAAATGCAAAAATTGCAAACAGATACTTTAAAAAACAGCTTGGTGTCCTGAAAGAGGGTGCGGCAGCAGATGTGATCGTAATCGATTATGATCCGCTGACACCAATGAATGAAAGCAACATTAACGGACATCTGATGTTCGGTGTAAACGGAAGCATGGTCCAGACTACTGTATGTAACGGTAAAGTCCTGATGAAAGACCGCGAAGTCCTTGTATGCGACGAGGCAAAAGTTATGGCAGACTGCCGTCAGGCTGCAAAAGAACTTGCAGATGATATTAATGGTTAATCTGTAAAGAATTGTAAAGAAGATAAGTTTTCTGCCTGGAAAAAATAAATGTAAATAAAATATAGAACGGATGGAGAGAAGCCATACCGTATGAAATAATGGAGGATCGGATTATGAGTGAAGTCATGACCTGTATGCCCTTTGAACAGTTAATGAACTGGGTATTAGAAGAAAAGAAAACAAAAGGAACAGTTTTCGGACAGCACAGAGCTTATGCAGCGGAAACTGACAGGAAGCTGAATATATTTGAGAGAAATCTGGAAACACCGATCGGACCTGCTGCAGGACCGCATACACAGTTAACACAGAACATTGTTGCTTCTTACTATGCAGGTGCACGTTTCTTTGAGCTGAAAACAGTTCAGAAGATGGACGGTGCAGAGCTTGCAGCCTGTATCAACAGACCATGTATCCTTGCAGATGATGAAGGATATAACTGTGAATGGTCTACAGAGCTTTATGTTCCTCAGGCAATGGGAGAATATATTAAAGCATGGTTTATCCTGCATGTGATCGCCAAAGAATTTGATCTGGGTGCACAGGACGGATTCCAGTTCAATATTTCCGTTGGATATGATCTTGCAGGGATCAAAGAGCCAAAGGTTAATACTTTCATTGACAGTATGATGGAAGCAAAAGATACTGAAATCTTTAAAGAATGTAAACAGTGGTTATTGGACAATGTAGATAAATTTGAAAAAGTTACAAAAGAGGATATTGAGGCGATTCCGTCTGATATCTGTAATTCCGCAACAATCTCTACTCTCCATGGATGTCCTCCAAACGAGATTGAGAGCATTGCAAATCATCTGTTTAAAGAGAAACATCTGAACACATTTATCAAATGTAACCCGACTCTCCTGGGATATGAATTTGCCAGAAAGACCATGGATGACATGGGATATGATTATATGGTATTCGGTGATTTCCATTTCAAAGATGACTTACAGTACGAAGATGCGATCCCGATGTTTAAGAGACTGCAGGCACTTTCAGATGAACTGAACCTTGCGTTTGGTGTGAAGATCACCAATACATTCCCTGTAGATGTTACAAGAAATGAACTTCCAAGCGAAGAAATGTATATGTCCGGAAAATCTCTTTTCCCGTTATCCATTTCTCTTGCTGCCAGACTTTCCCGGGAATTTGATGGAAAACTCCGTATCGCTTATTCAGGCGGTGCTGATTACTATAATATCGACCGTATCGTCGGATGTGGTGTATGGCCTGTAACAGTGGCAACTACACTTCTGAAGCCGGGCGGATATCAGAGATTTACCCAGATGGCAGAGAAAGTAATGGCTGACGGTGTAAAAGAATGGAAAGGCATTGATGTAGCTGCACTTGAGCAGCTGGCCGAGGATGCGAAAAAAGACGCTCACCATGTAAAGAGCATCAAACCGCTTCCTAAGAGAAAAACTGATTCAGAGGTTCCGCTCCTTGACTGTTTCTTTGCTCCATGCGAAGAAGGATGTCCGATCCACCAGGATATCACAACCTATGTGAAGCTGGCAGGAGAAGGCGATTATGCACAGGCATTAAGAGTTATCCTTGAGAAAAATGCACTTCCATTTATCACAGGTACTCTCTGTGCGCACAACTGTATGTACAAATGTACACGTAACTTCTATGAAGAACCTGTAAATATCCGCAACACTAAGCTCATCGCAGCACAAAACGGATATGATACAGTGATCGGTGAGATCAAAGCAGGCACAGCAGACGGTAAGAAAGTAGCTGTTGTAGGTGCAGGTCCTGCAGGTATTGCTTCTGCATACTTCCTTGCAAGAGCAGGTGCTTCTGTAACAGTATTTGAGAAAGAAGAGAAAGCCGGCGGCGTGATCCGTTATGTGATCCCGGGATTCCGTATCTCTGATGATGCAATCGATAAAGATGTTTCCTTCATCCAGAAGATGGGTGTGGAGATCAAAACAGGTACAGAAGTGAAATCCGTACAGGAATTAAAAGCACAGGGTTATGACGCAGTGATCGTTGCAACAGGTGCAAATAAACCGGGTACTCTGAAGCTTGAAAAGGGTGAAACCATCAATGCTCTGAAATTCTTAAGAGATTTCAAAGCAACTGGCGGTAAGGTTGCGCTGGGTAAAAACGTAGTTGTGATCGGTGGCGGTAACACTGCCATGGATACTGCAAGAGCTGCGAAACGTACAGAAGGTGTAGAACATGTTTACCTGGTATACAGAAGAACCAAACGCTATATGCCAGCAGCAGAAGATGAGTTACTGGAAGTACTGGAAGAGGGCGTAGAGTTCAAAGAACTTCTTTCTCCTGTATCTCTGGAAAACGGCAAACTGCTCTGTAAGAAGATGGAACTTGGCAGCATGGATGCTTCCGGACGTGCAAGTGTAACAGAAACGGGCGAAACAGAAGAAGTTTTGGCTGATACAGTGATCGTTGCAGTTGGCGAGAAAGTTCCGACTGAGTTCTATGAAGCAAATGGTATTGCGGTCAATGAGCGTGGAAAAGCCCGCATCAATGATAAGACAATGGAGACAAGTGCAGAAGGCGTTTACGTTGTCGGTGACGGTGCAAGGGGAGCTGCTACGATCGTAGAAGCGATCCGCGACGCACAGGTTGCTGCAAAAGCAATCCTTGGACATGATATTGTAAAAGGACAGCCTGTACCGGGAACAGAAAAAGACTGTTACTCCAAAAAAGCAATACTCAAAGAAAGCAAGGACGCTGCGAACGAAAGTGAGCGCTGTCTGACCTGTAATAAAGTCTGTGAGAATTGTGTAGATGTATGTCCAAACAGAGCAAACATCTCCATCAAAGTTCCGGGAATGGCAATGAATCAGGTGATCCATGTGGATTACATGTGTAATGAATGCGGCAACTGCAAGAGCTTCTGTCCATATGCAAGTGCACCGTACAAGGATAAATTCACATTATTCGCTTCTGAGGCAGATATGGCAGACAGCACAAATGATGGATTTGCAGTGATCAATCCGGAGACAAAAGAGTGCAAGGTTCGTCTCCTTGGTCAGATTTCCGACTGCAAGGCAGATGATGCAAATGATAAGTTGTACGAAGGTCTTCGCAGACTGATCTGTGCAGTAATCGATGATTACAGCTATCTGATCATGAAATGATGATCCTAGTACATCGTTTTCGAAATAACTATACCACTCACTTGTCTGCGAATCCGATTGCACAGGTCTAAAAGCCTCAGCGTAGCCCGCTACGCCTGCGTTTTTATACCAGCACACTCGAATCCGCATCCTACGCGATTGGTATAGTTATTTACGAAACGCTGTACTAGAGCGTGTCTGAAAGCAGGAATAAAGAGCTGTAAAATAATTTTAAATTTGTAATATCAGATAACTTATAAAGAAATATTTAACTCTGTCCACAGCAGAAAAAGGCTGTGGACAGTGTTGCATATCAGGCTGAATCGCGGCCGTATGTTACTTTTGTAATAAATTCATGCGGTATCACAGGCAGATAAAAAACAGAAAGAGGTAAACTCTGGCTGACTGCCCTAATTGGCAGACGTGCGAAAAAGAAAGGAGAGTCCGATATGGCAGTATTTACAGTCAATGGACAAAAGGTCGAACCGACCGGAAATCAGAAACTACTGCGCTTTTTGAGGGATGAACTTCATCTGACTTCAGTGAAGGACGGCTGCAGTGAAGGAGCCTGCGGAGCCTGTACAGTTATAATTGACGGAAAAACATGCAAGGCATGTGTGCCGGACACAGATTTACTGGATGGCAGGACAGTGATCACAGTAGAAGGACTGACTGAATGGGAGAGGGAAGTCTATACCTACGCTTATGGAAAAGCAGGTGCTGTTCAGTGTGGATTCTGTATTCCGGGTATGGTAATGTGTACAAAGGCTCTTCTGGACGTGAACAAAGAGCCCACAGATGATGAGATTAAATATGCACTGCGCAATAACTATTGCCGCTGCACGGGCTATGTAAAAATTATGGATGCAGTAAGGCTGGCTGCGAAAGTTTTAAAGACGGGTGTGATCCCGGATGATCTGGATCCGGACTGGAATATAGGACACAGAGTATCCAGAGTGGATGTGGAGGAGAAAGTACTGGGAACCGGCAAATATCCGGATGATTTTTACTTTGACGGAATGCTGTATGGGGTGGCACTCAGAAGTAAATATCCACGTGCACGTGTACTTGAGATCGATACAGCAGCAGCAAAGGCACTTTCCGGGGTAGAAGCGGTATTAACAGCAGAGGACATTCCGGGAGAGAATAAGATCGGACATCTGAAACATGATCAGTATTCACTGATACCTGTAGGGGGTCTGACACATTATCTTGGAGATGCCATTGCCGTTATTGCTGCAAAAGACAGAGAAACAGCTGAGAAAGCTAAGAAACTGATCAAAGTAAAATATGAAGTGCTGCCTCATATTCGTACAATTGAGGAAGCAGCGGCAGAGGATGCACCGAAGGTATTTGATGAAGAAGAAAATAATATCTGTGCACATAAACATATCAGCAGAGGAAATGCAGATGAAGCAATCCGTAATTCCAAATATGTGATCAGTCATCATTTTGAAACCCCATGGACAGAACATGCATTTCTTGAGCCTGAGTGCGCAGTGGCTTTGTATGATGAGGACGGAGATATTTTCGTATATTCCACAGATCAGTCTGCACACCAGACATTACATGAGTGTTCCCTGTTACTTGGAACGGACAGAGTAAAGGTACAGAATGCACTTGTAGGCGGCGGATTCGGCGGAAAGGAAGATATGACAGTACAGCATCTGGCTGCTCTGCTCACTTATGCTACTAAGAAACCGGTGAAGATGAAACTGGCCAGAGCAGAATCCCTGCTGGTTCATCCGAAGCGTCATCCGTTTTATATGGATATGACCATGGGTTGCGATGAGAACGGCAATATCATGGGGGTAAAAGCGAAAGTAGCATCAGATACAGGTGCATTTGCCTCACTTGGCGGTCCTGTGCTGGAACGTGCATGTACTCATGCGGCAGGTCCCTATCATTATGAGAATTTCGAGATTGAAGGAACTGCTTATTATACCAACAATCCGCCTGCCGGAGCGTTTCGCGGGTTTGGTGTAACCCAGACCTGTTTTGCAACAGAAACCCTGCTGAATATGATGGCAGACAAAGTAGGTATCACTCCATGGGAAATCCGTTACCGCAATGCGATCCGTCCCGGTGAGACGCTTCCGAATGGTCAGATCGTAGATAATTCCACAGGTCTTGTGGAGACACTGGAAGCTGTAAAGAAGAAGTATGATGCTGCCCTGGAAGAAGGAAAACCGGTGGGAATCGGCTGCGCCATGAAGAATGCCGGTGTCGGTGTCGGTATCCCGGATACAGGCCGCGTGAAACTCGTATTTGAGAAAGATAAAAAGCTGCACATCTATTCCGGTGCTTCCTGTATCGGCCAGGGACTTGGTACAGTCCTGACACAGATGGTAGTCACCAATACAGATCTGAAGCATGAAGATATTGTATATGAGAGAAGTAATACCTGGTTCGCACCGGATTCAGGTACAACTTCCGGCTCCAGACAGACTCTGGTAACAGGAGAAGCCTGCCGCAGAGCCTGCGATAAGGTTATGGAGGACCGCAATGCAGGTAAGACCATTGATGATGTGATCGGCAAAATTTATTATGGGGAATATCTTGCAAAGACAGATCCTCTTGGCGCAAATGTGCCGAATCCTGTTTCACATGTAGCTTACGGCTATGCGACGCAGGTATGTATCCTGGATAAGAAAACAGGTAAGATTGAGGAAATGGTTGCTGCTCATGATGTGGGCAAAGCAGTCAATCCACTGTCCTGTGAAGGCCAGATCGAGGGCGGCGTAGTGATGTCCATAGGATTTGCACTGAGAGAGCGTTATCCGATCGATGAGAACTGTAAACCAATTGACAAGTATGGATCGCTTGGTCTGTTCCGCTCTCATGAGATTCCGAAAATCGATGCCATCGTTGTTGACAAACCGGGACTGAATGTAGCCTGTGGTGCCATTGGAATCGGTGAGATCACCTCTATCCCAACTGCACCTGCAATTGCAGATGCATATTTCAGATGGAATGGTGAAAGACAGTATAGTCTTCCTCTGACCGGAACACCATATGAAAGGAAGTGCTGAATATGGCAGTAAAGAAGAAATTTCCATATCGCGCGGCTGTAGTTGCATGTAATGGGGGGTGCAGATCAGCCGAAGGTGAGGCCGGCTGTGCAGATGGATGTATCGGATGTAAAGCCTGTATAGATAAATGTAAATTCGGAGCCATTTCCATCAATGAGTATGGTGTGGCGGAAGTGGATGAGGAGAAATGCATTGGCTGTGGTGCCTGCGCGAAAGTCTGCCCGCAGAAAGTGATCCATGTCCATGAGTGTGCAAACTACATTGTGGTAAAATGTTCCAATAAGAAAAAAGGTGCAGAAGCAAAGAAGCAATGTAACGTCAGCTGTATCGGCTGCGGAATCTGCGAGAAGACCTGCACAGCCGGTGCGATAAAAGTAAAAGACAACTGTGCAGTGATCGAGGAATCCATATGTCTGAGCTGTGGTATGTGCGCAGTGAAATGCCCAAGACACGTTATCCGCGACCTGCATGGAATATTGACAGAAATACGTTAAGTAAATCAGGTTACTGTTCACTCTGTTCTTAGTAATACATTGCAAAGGATATTCTCAGTGAACAGTAACCCAATCAGACAACTTCGTTAATAGGAAAATAATACGTAAAAATTGAATAAAAGATTGCAATTTCATATCCAAATATGCTATACTCAAATCAGAAAACAGATAACAATTATGCAAATAAAAAGTAAATTCGCCTGATGTCAGAAAAAAGGTGGAGGAAAGTAGCATGGTTCGGAGCCGGACATAAGTCCTGAGGGGAACAGACAGATACCTTGGGGTGTGTCCGGCTCCTTCTATATAATAACCAAAAATAAATACAGAGAAGGTGAAAACATGATTGGAAAGAGTGTTCCAAGAGTAGATGCCTATGACAAAGTTACAGGACGTGCAAAATTTACTGATGACCTGGTTCCTGCCAACTGTCTGGTGGCAAAAATCTATCACGCAAAGATCGGAAACGGTATCGTAAAATCAATCGATACCAGTAAAGCAGAGGCTCTGGACGGCGTAGTAAAAGTGGTTACTTTTAAAGACGTACCGAATCATTGTTATCCTACGCCGGGACATCCTTGGTCTGTGGAGCTGGCACATCAGGATGTTGCAGACCGCAATATCCTTACCGGAAGAGTCCGTTATTACGGAGATGATATTGCTGCTGTAGTGGCAGAAGATGAAATCACAGCCCAGAGGGCATTGCGCCTGATCGAAGTTGAATATGAAGAATATCCGGTAGAAATCCATCCGCGTAAATCCATGTATGGAAGCAAACCGCCAATCCATCTCGACAAAAAGGATAATGTACTTGTCCGTTCCAATTACTTTATCGGAAATGTGGAAGAAGGGCTGAAGGAATCCGAAACAGTTATAAAACGCAGTTATAAAACCCCGATCGTGCAGCACTGCCACATTGAGAATCCGATTTCCTGTGCATACATGGAAAATGGCAGGATCATAGTTGTGACTTCCACTCAGATTCCGCATATTGTCCGGCGTGTGATCGGGCAGGCTCTTGGGATCCCATGGGGAAAGATCAGAGTCATTAAGCCATACATAGGTGGAGGATTCGGAAATAAGCAGGATGTGCTGTATGAACCGTTAAATGCGTTTCTTACCACGCAGGTTGGCGGCAGACCGGTCAAACTCGATATAACCAGAGAGGAAACTTTCTGCAACACCAGAACCCGTCATTCTATTGAGTATGATCTGACGGCAGGTGTTGACAGTGAGGGGCATCTTCTGGCAAAGGATATGCTGGCTATTTCCAATCAGGGAGCATATGCCTCCCATGGACACGCCATAGCAGCCAATGGCCTGACTGCTTGGAGGCTGCAGTATGCATGTCCGAATATCAAAGGAGAGGCATATACTGTCTATACGAATACACCGGTAGGCGGAGCGATGCGTGGATACGGGATCCCGCAGGTATGTTTTGCAATTGAGTGCTTTATGGATGATATTGCAAAAGAGATCGGGATGGATCCTCTGGAGTTCAGAAAAAAAAATCTTATCAAAGGATATTATGAGGATGCTTACCTGAAGCCGATCGCAGCAAACACCAACGGGATTTTTGAATGTCTGGAAAAAGGTGCAGATTATATCCACTGGGAAGAAAAACGAAAAGAATATACAAACCAGACAGGTAATATCCGCAGAGGCGTCGGAATGTCACTTTTCTCCTATAAGACAGGTGTATGGCCGATCTCACTGGAAATTGCAGGTGCAAGAATGACTCTGAATCAGGATGGAAGTGTTGGACTGATGCTGGGAGCTACTGAAATCGGTCAGGGCGCTGATACGGTATTTTCCCAGATGACGGCTGAGGTTTTAAATATGGATATCAGTGATATTCATATCCAGACAGTCCAGGATACTGATGTAACGCCATTTGATACCGGTGCCTATGCATCCAGACAGTCGTTTGTAACAGGAACAGTTGTTAAAGACTGCGCAAATCTTCTGAAGGAAAAGATTCTGGCTTATGCAAAAGAGCTGCTGCCTGAAGAGACAAGGAAACTGAGGCTTGATCATGGATGGATCATGGCAGGAAAGGATCCGGCAATATCTCTTGGAAATCTTGCATTGGAGAGTTATTACAGTCTTGGCAATTCTTCTGTTATTACAGCAGAGGTTTCCGAGCAGGTAAAGAAAAATACGATTGCCACAGGATGCTGCTTTGCTGAAGTGGAAGTCGATATAAAGCTTGGCAAGATCAAAATCCTTCATATCATTAATGTGCATGACAGCGGTAAGCTTATTAATCCGAAACTGGCTGAAATGCAGGTACAGGGCGGTATGTCTATGGGAATGGGATACGGTCTGTCGGAGCAGCTCATTCTGGATGAGAAAACAGGAAGACCACTGAACGGAACCCTGCTGGACTATAAACTGATGACAATGATGGATACTCCTGATATCAAGGCGGATTTTGTGGAACTTGATGATCCGATTGGACCTTTCGGAAACAAAGCACTGGGTGAACCGCCGGCAATTCCGGGTGCACCGGCAATCCGTAATGCAGTACTTCATGCAACAGGTGTAGCCTTTAATGAAAATCCTCTGACACCACAGAGACTGATCGATGGCTTTATGAGGGCCGGACTTATTTAGAGGGGAGGGGATTTTATGTACGATATTGAGAACTATTATCAGGCTGAAAGTGTAAAAGATGCTGTGAGATTACTGAATGAACATCCGGATGCCAGGATCATTTCCGGAGGAAGTGATGTGCTGATCAAAATCCGGGAGGGAAAATTTGCCGGAACTTCTCTGGTGAGCATCCATGGGATCAAAGAAATCCAGGGTGTAAAAATGGCGGATAACGGAGATATTTATATTGGTGCCGGAACTGTCTTCTCACATATAACAAATGATACAATTATCAGGAAATATATTCCGGTTCTTGGCGAGGCTGTAGATCAGGTAGGAGGACCACAGGTACGAAATATTGGTACTATCGGTGGAAACATCTGCAACGGAGCAGTCAGTGCGGACAGTGCACCGACCGTATTTTCCCTGAACGCACTGCTGAGGCTGGAAGATGGAAAGGAAGGCCGTCTTGTACCTGTAAAAGATTTCTATCTTGGACCCGGCAGGGTGGATCTGCGGCAGGGAGAGATCCTGGCCTATGTGATCATTCCTGCAAAAGAATATGAAGGGTATCATGGTCATTATATTAAGTATTCCATGCGAAATGCCATGGATATCGCAACGATCAGCTGTAGTGTGGTGAGCAAGGTAGATCAACAGGCAGGAGTGATAGAAGATGTGCGCATTACCTTTGGAGTTGCAGCTCCGGTTCCGTACCGCTGCACAAAGGCAGAAGAGGCTTTGAAGGGCATGAAGATAGAAGAAAGCCTGTATGAAAAGACAGCACAGCTGATCCGGGAGGAAATCAATCCGAGAGATTCCTGGAGAGCATCCAGGGCATTTCGTCTCCAGATTGGCGGAGAAATTGCGGCACGGGCATTGAGATGTACCGTAGAACTTGCAGGAGGTGACCGCATATGAAAAAGCAGATGCAGCTTGTACGATGTACAGTAAACGGAAGAGAAGTTGAAGAATATGTAGATGTAAGGGAGTCACTGCTTGATATGCTTCGCAACCGCCTTGGACTGACTTCTGTAAAAAAGGGCTGTGAAGTAGGAGAATGTGGTGCCTGTACAGTAATCATAGACGGAGAGACTATTGACTCCTGTATTTATCTGGCAGTCTGGGCGGAGGGTAAAAATATCCGTACACTGGAAGGTCTGGAGAAAAACGGAGAACTTACCAGGATTCAGGAGGCATTTATCGAAGAAGGTGCCATACAGTGCGGTTTCTGCACTCCCGGATTTATCATGTCTGCCACTGTTTTACTGGAACATGGAGAGAAATTATCAAGAGATGCGATTCGGAAACATATGGCAGGAAATCTCTGCCGCTGCACAGGTTATGAGAACATTGTAAATGCGGTGGAAAAAGTAATGGATGAAAATGAGACAAGAAGAGGAAAGACAGTAAGATGACAAACAGATACACAAATGTCCCAAAATCTGACAATAAACCGGAAAATGTTGTAATAATAAGAGGTGGCGGTGATCTGGCCAGCGGTACGATCCACAGATTATACCGATGCGGCTACCGTCTTCTGGTACTGGAATGTGAGAAACCCACTGCGATCAGGCGAATGGTTTCTTTTTGCGAAGCTGTTTACGACGGGCAGTCTTCTGTGGAAGGAGTTCTCTGCAGAAAAGTTGACAGTGTAGAGGAATGCGAGGCAGTCTGGAAAGCCGGGGAGATTCCTCTTATGGTAGACACAGAAGGAACTGTCCTTAAGAAATACAGACCTGCAGCACTGATAGATGCAATTCTTGCAAAAAAGAATCTTGGAACTACCAGAGAGATGGCAGATCTAACCGTTGGTCTTGGACCGGGATTTGTGGCAGGTGAGGATGTTGATTATGTAGTGGAGACTATGAGAGGCCACAATCTTGCCAGAATCATCACAAAAGGCGCTGCTATGCCAAACACAGGAGTTCCGGGTATCATTGGAGGATTTGGAAAAGAGCGCGTGCTCCATGCTCCTGCTGCAGGGGAAATCCATTGTATCTCAAAGATTGCAGATATCGTGGAGAAGGATCAGGTCCTTGCCTGGATCGGAGATACACCTGTCAGGGCTTCTCTTACAGGTGTTTTGCGTGGCATGATCAGAGATGGATTTACAGTGCCGAAGGGGATGAAAATTGCAGATATTGATCCGCGCAAAGAACAAAAGAAAAACTGTTTCACGATTTCCGACAAAGCCCGCTGTATTGCCGGCAGTGTATTGGAAATCCTGCTTTCAGAAGGAGTGATGCCATATGAAGCACCAGGTCGATTTTCTGGAACTGCTGCAGATTGATTATGAAAAATATCCTGTGATCGCTGTAGTTGGCGGCGGCGGCAAAACCAGCCTGATCTACCGTCTTACAGATGAACTGATCGATAAGGGAAAGAGAGTGATCATTACCACGACCACCCATATGGCAGGAGAATCTGAACTTCCGTTTGCCAGGGGCGGAGATGCAGTCAGGGTAAAAGAACTTCTGGACAAAGAAAGATATGTGATTGCTGCGGAATATGAGGAGGACACAGGTAAATATGCGTCTCTGACAGATGAAAAACTGGAAGAACTGAGAGAATTGTGCGATGTAATGCTTGTGGAAGCGGACGGAGCAAAGCATCATCCGGTAAAGGTTCCGGAGAAATGGGAGCCTGTAATCCCCAGATGTGCGGACATTGTGATCAGTGTGATCGGGCTGGACTGTCTGGGGCAGCCGATCAGTCAGAGTGCTTACCGTATGGAACGTACCTCGGAATTTCTCAGGAAAAGTCTGGAAGCTCCGATCACTGAAGAAGATATTGTAAAGATTGCGACTTCTATCTGTGGACTTTTTAAGGATGTGGAAGAAAGAGTATACAGAGTGTATCTGAACAAGTCAGATATACTCAGAGAGAAAGAACCTGCAGAGCACATTGTTGAGGAACTGGAAAGGAAGAATACAGTAGCGGCTTACGGAAGCCTTTTGGAGGAATAAATTATTTTGAAAATTGCAATGATCATGCTGGCGGCTGGAAACAGCCGCCGTTTTGGGGCAAATAAACTGTTATATGAAATAGACGGAATACCTATGTATCGACATGTGCTGGAACAACTGGATGATACAAAGAAGAAAATAGAAAATATCTATTCGGAATATTCAGATATTACAGAGGATAATAATTCAGATATTGTTCAGTTAAATAACCTGTACAGAAATAATATTACAGCAAAAATAATCTGTAATATTATTGTTATTACTCAATATGATGCCATTGCAGAAGCAGTGAAAACAAAGGAAATACAGGTTTTGTATAATCCCCATCCGGAAGATGGAATTTCTTCCTCTGTAAAAATCGGTCTGAATGCCAGCCTGGATGCAGATGCAGTGCTTTTTACTGTGTCTGATCAGCCCTGGCTTACCAGTGAGACAATCTGTGAACTGATCCATGTGTTTTTAAACACTTCCAAAGGAATCGCCTGTGTTTCCTGTCAGGGGAAAATGGGAAATCCATGTATTTTTGACAGGAAATATTACAATGAGCTGCTTTCTCTGGAAGGGGATAAAGGCGGTAAAAAAGTGATCATGAAACATCTGGATGATACGCAGGTTTATGAGATAGAAGAAGGCAGGGAGCTGGAAGATATTGATTATTATGAAACTTATAACAATCCACGTAAATAATTGCGCAAAAAAGTTCCGGGCAAGGTCACCGGAACTTTTTTGCGCAATTATTTCGCTATATGGCAGATATCCTGAATATGTGGCAGTTATATATATCAGTATTAAACAGCTGATATATAATAAGATATCTGCTGAACAGATTAAAGATGGATTTTGGTTCCGGTTTTTCCCTGGATACCGTCTTTGGCTTTCTGAAGTAAAGTGATCATGGCAGTTCTTCCTTCTTTGGAGCTTGCAAAATCAACGGCAGCCTGAACTTTCGGGAGCATGGAACCTGGGGCAAACTGTCCCTCATTAATATATTTCTTAGCGTCATCTACAGTGATGTCATCCAGCCATTCTTCGTTTTCCTTGCCGAAGTTTACAGCAACCTTCTCCACTGCTGTAAGAATGATAAGCATATCTGCATCCAGCTCTTTGGCCAGGAGACAGCTTGCATAATCCTTATCAATAACTGCTGATGCACCTTTGAGATGATGTCCGTTAAGAACAACGGGAATTCCGCCGCCACCGCAGCAGATAACGATTTTATTTGCATCCACAAGACTGTTGATCGCATCCTGTTCAACGATTTCAACAGGCTTTGGAGATGCAACTACACGACGATAACCACGCCCTGCGTCTTCTTTCATGATATGTCCATATGCCTTGGCCTGATGGTCTGCTTCCTCTTTTGTCAGGAATTTGCCGATCGGCTTGGATGGATTTTCAAAAGCAGGATCATTGGGATCTACACGAACCTGAGTGACAACAGTGACGACAGGTGTGCGGACAAATCCTCTGATTCGAAGTTCCTCTCTCAAAGCATTCTGCAGATCATATCCGATGTAAGCCTGACTCATGGCAACACAGACAGAGAGAGGAGTGTTTGGCTGATTCTCATCTTCTCTGGAGAGAGCAGACATGGCATTGTTGATCATGCCAACCTGTGGCCCGTTTCCATGTACAACAACAACCTGATGACCTTCTTCGATCAGATCGCATAATGCTTTTGCAGTAGTTTTTACAGCTACCATCTGTTCCGGGAGAGTATTTCCCAGAGCGTTCCCACCGAGCGCAATAACAATTCTTTTTCTTGTAAACATTTGTAAAAACCTCCTGATTTTAAAGGCAAAGAGGGCCGCCGCAATAAAGATTGTGTGCTTTCTGCGACAGCCCCGCCTGCTATACAATATGATGAGTGCTATTTTTCAATATATTTAAATTCTGAAACTGCTTTCAAAATTAAATATCTGTTTGAAAGCAGCTGGAATATTACTGCAATCCAACTGTTAATCTGCGCCTGATTATTTCAGGATTCTTGGAGCTGCTTTGACTTCAAGTTTCTTCAGGATATCCTGTGGATTTTCAAATTTGGAAAGCATGATCATAGCAGCGATGATGTATGGTTTGAAGCTTGCTTCTTTATATAACGGGATTCTGTAACGATCGAATACAGAAGCGTCAACCTCACCTGTTTCGCAGCTTACACCTGTAATATCAGCCGGCAGGCAGTGCAGGTAAAGAGCTTTTCCGTCTTTTGTTGTTTTCATAAGTTCTTCTGTGCAGGCCCAGTCTTTGTGCTGTGCATTCTGTGCAAGAAGTTCTTTCTCTAATTTATCGATTCCGTCGAAGTCGCCTTCTGCATAAAGGTCTGTACGTTTTTCCATAGCTGCAAATGGAGCCCAGCTCTTTGGATATACGATATCAGCATCTTTGAAAGCTTCAGCCATATCGTTTGTCTTTGTGAAGGATCCGCCGTTTTTCTCAGCATTCTTTTTGGCGATCTCTTCAACTTCCGGCATTACATCATATCCTTCCGGATGAGCAAGAACAACGTCCATGCCGAAACGTGTCATCAGACCGATAACGCCCTGCGGAACGGAGAGTGGTTTACCATAGGATGGAGAGTAAGCCCATGTCATAGCGATCTTTTTGCCTTTCAGATTCTCAACACCGCCGAATTCATGGATGATGTGGAGCATATCTGCCATACACTGTGTCGGATGGTCAACGTCGCACTGAAGGTTTACAAGAGTAGGTCTCTGCTCAAGGATACCGTCTTTGTTTCCTTCTGTAACAGCTTCCATGAATTCTTTCTGGTAAGCATGTCCTTTTCCGATGTACATATCATCACGGATACCGATCACATCAGCCATGAAAGATACCATGTTTGCTGTTTCGCGAACAGTTTCACCATGAGCGATCTGAGATTTCTTTTCATCAAGATCCTGTACTTCCAGGCCAAGAAGGTTACATGCGGAAGCAAAAGAGAAACGTGTACGTGTGGAGTTATCGCGGAAGATAGAGATTCCAAGACCACTCTCGAATACTTTTGTGGAGATATTGTTCTCTCTCATGAAACGGAGAGCATCAGCAACTGTGAAAACAGCTTCCAGTTCATCATCTGTTTTGTCCCATGTCCAGAAGAAATCGTTGTTGTACATTTCTTTGAAGTTTAAGCTGTTTAATTTATCAATGTAATCCTGTAATGTTTTCATAAAATCAATACCTGCTATGCTTTGATAGCTTATCCTTTCCTGATATGAAATAATTGAATTTCTGCGTTTGGCAGAACACCGGTTATCCGGCTGTATCTGTTTATCTTGTGTCCCTGCCTATTACAGCAGGGATTCTGTCCGGACACATATTAAGCCTTTAGGATGATAGGAAATCCGTCGCCTAAAAAAATTTGAAAATTTATTTATTATTTGCAGTATGCAGTTGGAAGAGCAGCGTATACAGCAGCGCATCTTACAAGGTCGATCTTCCATGTTTTTTCGTTCGGAGCATGAGCCTGTGCTTCTGCACCAGGTCCGAATCCGATACAAGGAATGCTGTTACGTCCCATGATTGTTACACCGTTAGTAGAGAATGTCCATTTGTCTGTAAGCGGACGAGCTTTTCTCATGCCTTCTGTCTCAGCATTTCCGAGACGCTCTTCGCCGTACAGTCCTTTATATGCTTCTTCCAGAGCCTGTGTTACTTTGTGATCTTTCGGGATTACCCATGTCGGGAAGTAGCACTCGATCGGATATACAAGGTCTGTATAGGACGGACGGTTGTATTCATACATGGATACTGTTACGTCGTCGCCATATTTCTGTACAGCCGGAAGAGCACGGATCTCATCCAGGCAGCTTTCCCATGTTTCGCCTGCTGTCATACGACGGTCAAGAGATACAGAGCAGGAGTCAGCTACTGCACAGCGGCTTGGGGATGTGAAGAAGATTTCGGAAGTAGTAACAGTGCCACGTCCAAGGAAACGTGCTTCTTCCCATTCAGGGTTGTATTTCTCATCAAGCATTTTTACAAGACCTTTGATCTCTGTGGTATCAGCAGCATCGTTTTCGTTTAATGCGCGGATATCCTGGAGAATATCAGCCATTTTGTAGATTGCATTGTCACCACGTTCCGGAGCGGAACCATGGCAGGAAACACCCTTTACATCTACGCGGATTTCCATACGTCCACGCTGTCCTCTGTAGATACCGCCGTCTGTTGGTTCTGTGGAAACAACGAATTCAGGACGAACACCATCTTCATGGATGATGTACTGCCAGCAGAGACCGTCACAGTCTTCTTCCTGTACAGTACCTGTCACAAGTACCTGATATTTATCGTTTAAAAGACCAAGGTCTTTCATGATCTTAGCACCGTATACTGCAGAAACAATACCGCCCATCTGGTCAGATGTTCCACGTCCGCCGATTTCTTCATCAGATTCGAAACCTTCGTATGGATCAAATTCCCAGTTCTTGATATTACCGATACCGACTGTATCAATATGAGCGTCAAAACCAATGAGAGTTTTACCTGTTCCCATGTAGCCGAGGATATTGCCCATCGGATCGATCTGAACTTTGTCGAATCCGACTTTTTCCATTTCCTCTTTGATTCTCATGATATGTCCTTTTTCTCCGCAGCTTTCGCCAGGAATGCGAACCAGATCGCGAAGGAACTTAGTCATATCATCCTTATAACCCATTGCAGCTTCGTTAATTTTTGCGTAATCCATTTTTTTACCCTCCCAATATGTATAAAATATTATGATGTTAGGGTCAAAAGGTATTTTGCCCCTAATCTGATATCATATTATTAGTTACTGGTATATCATTTTCGAGATAACCATACCACTTACCTGTCTGTGTTCACCAAAAACATCATTTACTTAAAGATTCGTCTGTTCCGTATAATCCGTCCCATACGATCTCGCGGTAGCGAACAGGATCAGTGTCACCTTCTGTGGAAATAACAAGTACTACGGAATTCTCATCCAGTTTCAGCGCTTCTTTTAAGTCTTTTGCATCTTCATCGTGAAGAGCAGTGAAGCAGAAACCAAGCGGAACGGAACCGGATTCACCAGAGACAACGTGTGGATCATCTCCCAGTGGATTAGCATAAATACGTGTTGCCTTTGCGCTCATCCAGTCAGGACAGGATGCAAATACATCTACGTGATTTTTCAGGATATCCCATCCGATCGTATTTCCCTCACCACATGCAAGACCGGCCATAATTGTCTGAAGATCACCTGTAACATTTACCAGATTTCCTGTCTTTGCAACAGCGGAGCGGTACAGGCAGTCAGCAGCACTTGCTTCACAGACAGCCATAACCGGCGGGTTATCTTTATATTTATGAGCGAAATAACCGACTACGGCACCTGCTAAAGAACCAACACCGGCCTGAACAAATACATGTGTCGGACGTTCAACACCCATTTCTTTTAACTGCTGGTCAGCCTCAAGAACCAGTGTTCCGTATCCCTGCATGATCCAGGATGGAATTTCTTCATATCCGTCCCATGCGGTATCCTGAACGATGATACCATGTTCTGTTTTGGCAGCTTCTGCTGCAGCCATTCTTACGCAGTCATCATAGTTTACTTCTTCGATCGTAACAGTAGCACCTTCTTTGGCAATGTTATCGAAACGAGTCTTTGTTGTTCCCTTAGGCATTCTTACAACTGCTTTCTGTCCAAGGCGGTTAGCTGCCCATGCAACTCCACGTCCATGATTACCGTCTGTTGCAGTAAAGAATGTAGCCTGTCCGAATTCTTCTCTTAATTTATCAGAAGAGAGAACATTGTATGGCAGCTCGCTGATATCACGTCCAAGTTCTTTTGCGATATAGCGGCCCATTGCATAAGAACCGCCAAGTACTTTGAAAGCATTTAAGCCAAAGCGATAGGATTCATCCTTACAGAAAATATTTTTTACTCCTAAATATTTCGCAAGGGATGAAAGGTTCTGAAGAGGCGTCACACTGTACTGTGGGAAACTTCTGTGGAACTCATTTGCTTTCTTTACATTTTCTTCGGACATCAGTTCCAGGTGTTTATCATCTGATTTCGGAACCTCGTTTACAGTCCATTTTAATCCTTCTGTCATAAAATGACCTCCCTTAAAAATTATCATTTGGTTTCCTTAACTTGTGATTCTATCATACCATATATTTTAAAAATTGCAATAGAAAAATACAAAAATTTTTAGGTTTTTCAAAAAAAAATTAGGTTTCATAATTTGTACATTGATATAAGGATTTGGATATGATAAAATAATGAGTAATGTTCGTTTTATTTTTACAGGATAGACAGTAAAGTGGGTATAAAAGAGCAATACAAAAGATACAGAAGAGGAGAAAATATTATGGCAGTATTTCATGCATTCCGGGCACTTCGACCTACACCGGAAAAGGCTGCTGATGTGGCAGCACTTCCATATGATGTGGTAAACCGGGAAGAAGCAAAATCAATCGGAGATGAGAATCCCCTGTCCTTTCTTCATATTGACAGACCGGAAATGGATCTGGAACCTGAGACGGATCTGTATGATGATCGGGTTTATGAAAAAGCAAAAGAAAATCTTGACAATATGGAAGAAAAGGGAATTCTTGTTCAGGATCAGAAGGCCTGTTACTATATATATGAACTTGTAAGAAAAGGAAAGACACAGACCGGTATCGTAGGATGCAGCTCCATTGATGATTATATGAATGGTGTAGTGAAGAAACATGAGCTTACCAGAGAAGATAAGGAACAGGACAGGATCCACCATGTAGATTCCTGTAATGCAAATACCGGTCCTATTTTTCTGGCATGCAGATATCCGGATTCTCTGCTTACACTGATGAATAACTGGAAAGATCATCATGAAGCAGCATATGATTTTACAGAAGAGGATCAGATCACACACAGAGTATGGGTGATTGATGAAGATGAGGTCATTTCTGAAATAAATAAGGAATTTGCAGGGATTGATTCTCTGTACATCGCAGATGGACATCACCGCGCAGCTTCCGCTGTAAAAGTAGGTTTAAAGAGAAGAGAACAGAATCCGGGATATACAGGGGAGGAAGAGTTTAATTATTTCCTGTCTGTTGTATTTCCCTATGATCAGCTCTGCATTCTTCCTTATAACAGGATTGTAAAAGATTTGAACGGCCTGACTGTAAAGGCATTTCTGGGCGCCCTGAAGTTCAACTTTGAACTGATGCTGATGCCGGGATTTCCATGCAAGCCTGTAGAGAAGCATTGTATGGGAATGTATGTGGACGGACAGTGGTATCACCTGAAAGCATGGCCGGATATCTATGATAAGAAGGACGTGGTCGGACAGCTGGATGTATCCATTCTTCAGGAAAAAGTCCTCAGACCAGTCCTAGGAATCGAAGATCCGCGCACAGACCAGAGAATCTCCTTTGTGGGCGGAAGCCATAAGGCAGCAGAGCTGGCAGAGATTGCGGACAGAACTGGCGGTGTAGCCTTTGTCATGTACCCGACATCTATGGAAGACCTGATGAAGATTGCAGACGAGAACAAATTAATGCCTCCAAAATCCACCTGGTTTGAGCCAAAGCTTCGGAGTGGGCTGTTTATACATAAGTTATAATTTGCCGAAGATGTCTTATAAAAATATTATAATAATTTCGCTGTAGACTTTTTCTTCCTTCAATGGTACAATTGGTTCTATACAAAAGAGAACGAGACGTACTATAACGAAAGGAGGGAAGAATGTGGAAGATGCGGAATTGAGAAATATCCTTTTTTCTATACAGGGAAGCATTGCCGGTTTTCAAAATGATATGTCCGATGTAAAGAACGATATCGCAGATATGAAGACAGATATTGCAAACATGAAGACGGATATCACGAACATGAAATCAGATATTGTGCAACTCAAGGGAAGCGTAAAAACTATAGAACTTAAACTGGAAAATGAAATTGACAGAAAAATATCTGCCCTATTTGATGCACGTATGGATGAGCTTCGCTATAGAAAGGAGAATAAGGAAACTCGAGAGAAAGTTTTTGAACTGGATATGCGTGTAGACAATTTGGAAAAAGCCATCATGCCAGCGTAACTGTAACAGATGATTGTAAGGCTTGTACATAGGATAAACAGGAAGAAATTTTATAACATAAATAAAAAAGTACATGAAATTTCTTCCTGCTAAATTTGTATAATTTTTGTAAATTTTTCAAAAAACAGTTGAAATCACAGAAATAATTTGTTATACTAACTTGCGTTACGGGGTATGGCGTAGCTTGGTAGCGCGCACGGCTGGGGGCCGTGAGGTCGCAGGTTCAAATCCTGTTGCCCCGACTGACATATGGTTAAATTGTTTGTAGTATATTTACAATGAATGATTCAGACGTATGTTCGTTTCAAAAAAGCCAAATAAAGTTATAAGTAAAATGCAATGATAAGGAATAGTACACCCGGACCGGAGCACAGAGAACTGCTGGTTGCTGAGAAGCAGTGGAAGGAAATTGTGGAACTCGCCTTTGAGCAGCTGCCTGAAATTATACAAGAGTAGGTGCAGACGGTTTCCACCGTTATATGGAGAGGATATAAGAATACCGGATATCCGGAGATTCCGTATCCCATGAGTGTATGACATTGTTCATAAATAAGAGTGGTACCGCGTAAGATGATAATATCTTTCGTCTCTTGCAGATAAGTCTGTGGAGATGGAAGATTTTTTTATGTCTTTTTACAGTCAATCCCCACAGTCCAAACATAATATTTACATAACGGAGGAAGAAAAAATGATGAATCCAAGCAAATATCAGAGACAGTATTTTATGCCGCCTGTTAAATGCATGAAATGGGCAGAAAAAGAATATGTGGACAAAGCACCGATCTGGTGTTCTGTAGACCTTCGTGACGGTAACCAGGCACTGGTGATTCCAATGAGTCTGGAACAGAAAATTGAATTCTTTAAACTTCTTGTAAAAATCGGTTTCAAAGAAATTGAAGTAGGTTTCCCGGCTGCTTCTGAAACAGAATATGAATTTCTGCGTACCCTGATCGAGCAGAATCTGATTCCACAGGATGTAACTATTCAGGTTCTGACTCAGGCCAGAGAGCATATCATCCGCAAAACTTTTGAAGCTGTCAAAGGCGCACCGAAGGCAATTGTACATGTGTACAATTCCACCTCTGTAGCTCAGAGAGAACAGGTATTTAAGAAATCCAAAGAAGAAATCTTAAAGATTGCAGTGGATGGTGCCGCATTATTAAAGAAACTGGCTGATGAAACAGAAGGAAATTTCCAGTTTGAGTACAGCCCTGAAAGCTTTACAGGCACAGAACCGGAATATGCTCTGGAAGTATGCAATGCAGTTCTTGATGTATGGCAGCCTACAGCGGATAACAAATGCATCATCAATCTGCCTGTAACTGTACAGCATTCCATGCCGCATGTATATGCAAGCCAGGTAGAATATATGTGTGAAAATCTGAAATACCGCGAGAATGTAATCGTATCTCTCCATCCGCACAATGACAGAGGATGCGGTGTTGCAGATTCTGAAATGGGATTACTTGCAGGTGCAGACAGAATCGAGGGTACTCTGTTCGGAAACGGTGAGCGTACCGGAAATGTAGATATTGTTACACTTGGTATGAATATGTATTCTCAGGGTGTAGATCCAAAACTTGACTTCTCTGATATGCCGCATATCTGTGAAATATATGAAGAATGTACCGGAATGAAAGTAGGCGAAAGGAGTCCGTACAGTGGTGCACTTGTATTTGCCGCATTTTCCGGCTCTCATCAGGATGCAATTGCCAAGGGTATGCACTGGAGAGATGACAAGGATCCGGATCACTGGAATGTTCCGTATCTTCCGATCGACCCGACAGATGTGGGAAGAAATTATGACGCAGATGTTATCCGCATCAACAGCCAGTCCGGTAAAGGTGGCGTGGGATATATCCTTGAGACCAAATTCGGTCTTAACCTTCCTCCGAAAATGCGTGAGGCAATGGGATATGCCACAAAAGCTGTTTCAGACCACAAGCATAAAGAACTTCATCCTGACGAAATTTTCAATCTGTTCAAACAGACCTTTGAGAATATCACAGAACCGTACAGCATCAATGAAGTACATTTCCAGCAGAAAGATGGCGGTATTGTAACAAAAGTTACTTCTACTTTCCGCGGAAATACAATCACTACAGAGGCATCCGGTAACGGACGTCTTGATGCAGTCAGCAATGCACTGAAGAAGGCATATGAGCTGAAATATTCCCTGGAAACATATCAGGAGCATGCGCTGGAGCGCAGTTCAAGTTCCAAAGCTATTGCTTATGTCGGTATCAAAAAGCCGGATGGAACCCTTGCCTGGGGTGCAGGCGTAGACGCAGATATCATTCGCGCATCTATTGATGCACTTGTAACAGCAATCAATAACCGTTAGATTGTTCCGACACGCCCGATTCTTTCCTGCTGTTTTTTGACTTCTGCAGGTCAGGCTAATATCCGCTTGGCAGGGAATAATATAGTTTACATAAAATATCAAAAATCAGATACCGGTCAGATTGTCCAGAGGACTTCCTGACCGGTATCTTTTTGTATTTATAAAAATACAAAAAAGTCTTAATGTACGCGATAAAGTACAATAAAGAAGCAAACTCCGATGAAAAGCTATCAGAATTGTATTTAATTAAAATCATAAGGGAAATTAATTGACATAACACTCATGTTTACGTATACTGACAGCGTGGACAGAAAAGTGTCCTAAATAAGTACAATTTACATTTTATTATCTCACTCCAGGCCAGTGAGAGATGCGCGGAAATATTTTAGAGAAAGAGGTAAAAGAATGAAAAATTTCGAACAGTGGAATGGCTTTAAGGGCAACCGTTGGAAAGAAAAAATCGATGTACGTAACTTTATTGGAATGAACTATACACCATATGACGGTGATGCTTCTTTCCTGGAAGGACCTACAGAAGCTACAAACAAACTGTGGGGCAAGCTCCAGGCACTTCAGAAAGAAGAACGTGCCAAAGGCGGAGTTCTTGATATGGAGACAGATGTAGTTACATCTCTGACAGCATATGGTCCCGGATATATTGATGAAGAAACAAAAGACCTTGAAAAAGTTGTTGGTCTTCAGACAGATAAACCTCTGAAACGTGCTTTCATGCCATACGGCGGTATCAAAATGGCAGAGCAGGCTTGTGAAACTTACGGATATAAAGTAAGTGACAAGATTAAAGATGTTTTCCACAACTATGAATTTAAAACTCACAACCAGGGTGTATTTGATATCTACACACCTGAGATGAAAGTAGCACGTCACAACAAGATCCTTACAGGTCTTCCGGATACTTACGGACGTGGACGTATCGTTGGCGACTACAGACGTGTGGCTCTGTACGGAATCGACGCTCTGATCGAAGGAAAACAGAAAGACTTCGCAGCATGCGACCGTCAGGGTATGAGACGTTATGACTTCCAGCTTCGTGAAGAGATCGCTGATCAGATCCGTGCTCTGAAAGGCATGAAAGTTATGGCTGAATCTTATGGATATGATATCTCCAAACCAGCCAAAGATGCAAGAGAAGCTTTCCAGTGGCTGTACTTCGGATATCTTGCAGCCATCAAAACTCAGAACGGTGCTGCAATGAGTGTCGGACGTATTTCCACATTCCTTGATATTTATATTGAAAGAGATCTTCAGAACGGAACTCTTACAGAGAAAGAAGCTCAGGAGCTTGTTGACCACATGGTAATGAAATTCCGTATGGTTAAATTTGCACGTATCCCTTCTTACAATCAGTTATTCTCCGGTGACCCGGTATGGGCAACTCTGGAAGTAGCAGGTATGGGACAGGACGGACGTTCCATGGTAACAAAGAACGACTATCGTTTCCTGCACACACTGGAAGATATGGGACCGGCTCCGGAACCAAACCTTACAGTACTTTATTCTTCAAGACTGCCTGAGAACTTCAAGAAATATGCTGCAAATATTTCTGTTACAACAAGTTCTGTTCAGTATGAGAACGATGATGTTATGCGCCCGGTATGGGGCGATGACTACAGCATCTGCTGCTGTGTATCTGCTACAGAGACAGGTAAAGAGATGCAGTTCTTCGGTGCTCGTGCAAACCTTGCAAAATGCCTTCTTTACGCGATCAACGGCGGTGTTGATGAGAAGACAAAACAGCAGGTAGGACCAAGCTATCAGCCGATCACTTCTGAATATCTTGACTATGATGAAGTAATTGCAAAATATGACAAAATGATGGACTGGCTGGCTCATCTGTATGTCGGAACACTGAACATGATCCACTACATGCATGACAAATACTACTACGAAGCAGCAGAGATGGCTCTGATCGATACAAAGGTTGAGCGTTCTTTCGCAACAGGTATCGCAGGATTCTCTCATGTAGTAGACTCCCTGTCCGCTATCAAATATGCAAAAGTTAAAGCTATCCGTGATGAAGACGGTATTACAACAGATTTCCAGGTTGAGGGTGACTTCCCACGTTATGGTAATGATGATGACAGAGCAGACGAGATTGCAACAACTCTTCTGTCTACATTCCTTGAGAAACTGAAACACATCCATACTTATCGTGATTCCAAGCCAACCACATCTATCCTTACTATTACTTCCAACGTTGTTTATGGTAAGGCTACAGGATCTCTTCCGGATGGAAGAAAAGCAGGTGAACCTCTTGCACCTGGCGCAAACCCATCTTACGGTGCAGAGCAGAACGGTCTTCTTGCTTCCCTGAACTCTGTTGCCAAGCTTGACTATGAAGATGCTCTTGACGGTATCTCCAATACTCAGACAATCAATCCTGATGCTCTGGGACACAGTGATGACGAGCGTTCAGAGAATCTGGTACATGTACTTGACGGATACTTTGATCAGGGTGCTCATCACCTCAATGTAAACGTATTTGGTAAAGAGAAACTGATCGACGCTATGGAACATCCGGAAAAAGAAGAGTATGCAAACTTCACAATCCGTGTATCCGGATATGCTGTTAAGTTCATCGACCTTACAAGAGAGCAGCAGTTAGACGTTATTGCCAGAACCTGCCACGACAGAATGTAATTAATGGATGATGATATAATGGATAATAAACAGATAAAAGGCTATGTTCATTCTTTAGAAAGCTTCGGGTCCGTTGACGGACCCGGAGTAAGATATGTGATTTTTTTAAGCGGCTGTGCCATGAGATGTCAGTTCTGTCATAATCCGGATACCTGGAAGATGAAGCAGGGAGAGCTTTATACGGCAGATGAGCTTCTTAAGAAAGCTTTACGTTATAAGGGCTACTGGGGCAGCAAAGGCGGTATCACTGTAAGCGGTGGTGAGCCATTGCTTCAGATGGATTTTCTTACAGAATTTTTTAAGAAGGCAAAGGCAGAGGGTGTGCATACGACTCTTGATACCAGTGGAAATCCCTTCACTGATCAGGAACCATGGCATTCCGGATGGCTGGAGCTTATGAAGTATACAGATCTTGTAATGCTTGATATCAAGCAGATTGACGAGCAGGAGCATATTAAGCTTACCGGTCATTCCAATAAGAATATTCTTGCGATGGCGCGGGAACTTTCTGATATGAAAAAACCTGTATGGATCCGTCATGTGCTTGTGCCGGGCGGAAGTGATAAGGATGAATATCTGCACCGGTTAGCTGATTTTATCCATACTCTTTCCAATGTGGAGAGAGTGGAGGTGCTCCCTTATCATACGCTTGGTAAGTTTAAATGGGAGAATCTGGGGCTTTCTTATCCACTGGAGGGGGTTAATCCTCCGACGCAGGAAAGGATTGATAATGCCCGGAAGATTCTTGGAGCTATCTGAGTAAAAAATATATAGCTGTCATATCCTCTTCTTTTGGGGTATGGCAGCTTTGTTTTTTGTTTAGAAAGGGGACGGACGCGAAGCAGGAGTATAGTCATTCCAGGTGCGGTTTCGGTATCTAAGAGATTCTAAGCCCTCGAAAATCCGCTAAAAGCATGAGACGAAAAGTCCGGAATTACTCGCTATCGCTCAGACAAGGGACTTTTCGTCTCATAACGCAGATTTCCGAGGACTAAGAATCTCTAAGATGCCTGCAAATGCACCTGGAATGACTATACTCCTGCTTCGCTGGTTTTGGTTAAGATATAATACAAGGTGGAGTGTGAATTATAAGAAGGACTTTGTTTATATAAAAATGAATTGAGATGCGAAATATATCCCCCGGGAGGGCTTGTTGGGGGGAGGGTGGATTTGATATAATTTTGGTCATATATGATTATAAATTGCATGCATGGAGGTTGGCATAAGGTGAAGGATTTATTATCGGAGATTGAGAGTTACTGGACTACCCGTGCTGAGGGGTATTCTGAAGTTAATCATAAGGAATTGAATGGGATGCAGAAGGGGGCATGGCTTGAGGTGTTGAAAGGGCAGTTCCCGGAGAAAGCGAAGGATGAGATTAAGATTTTGGATATCGGAACAGGACCTGGATTTTTTTCTGTTATTCTGGCTGAGGCGGGATATAAGGTGACTGCTGTTGATTATACGCAGGAGATGTTGGATACTGCGAAGAGGAATGCCGGTAATCTTTGTGAGCGGATTTCTTTTTATAAGATGGATGCTCAGAATCTGGAATTTGAGGATGATGTGTTTGATGTTGTGATCAGCAGGAATCTGACATGGAATCTGAAGGATCCTAAGAGAGCTTATGAAGAGTGGTGTCGTGTACTGAAACCGGGCGGAAAGCTTCTTAATTTCGATGCAAACTGGTACGGTTATCTTTATGATGAGGAGAAACGCCTGTCTTATGAGGAAGACCGAAAGAGTGTGGAGAGTGAGCATCTGGATGATCATTACCTCTGTACGGATATTGACAGAATGGAGAAGATTGCACTGCAGATGCCTCTTTCTTCTATTAACAGACCGTCCTGGGACAGGAAGTTTCTGAAGGAAAACGGGTTTGAATCTGTGGCAGTGGATACCGGGATCTGGCAGCGGGTGTGGAGTCAGGAAGAGAAGCTGAATTATCATTCTACGCCGATGTTTATGATCAGCGCTGTGAAGAAAGAGAAAGATATCTGGTCCGAGAATGACGGAACGGATGATTCTGATAGCAGATATGACAGGGAAAGAGATTTGGAGGATGCCGCGTTGTGTACTGCTCCGGGTACGAAAAAGAGCGGATTCCTGAAACTGGGCGGAGGTGAGTTTTCGCTTCCTTATACAGTAATCTGCGGTTCTCATCCCGGAAAGACAGTTCTGATCACCGCTGCGGTCCACGGAGGAGAATATGTGGGAATCCAGGCTGCTGTTGAGCTTGCAGATAAACTGAAGCCTGAGAAGATCCATGGAAGAGTGATCCTGGTTAAGACTGTGTGCAGGAAGGAATTTGAGGAGAGGAGCGGCAGTATCTGCCCGGAGGATGAGAAGAATCTGAATCGTGTATTTCCGGGGAATCCGCAGGGAACCAGGATGGACCGTCTGGCGTATGAGGTGGTTCAGAAGCTTCACAGTACAGCAGATTATTATATTGATCTTCACAGCGGGGATGATTATGAGCAGCTTACGCCTTATATTTACTATGCCGGATGTGCAGATGAAGATGTGGTTCAGATGTCAAGGAAGATGGCAGAGCAGGCAGATGTTCCCTATATGGTAAAGTCTAATGTGGCATCCGGTGGTTCTTACAATTATGCTGCCACATGTGGCATTCCCAGTGTTCTGATCGAACGTGGCCAGATGGGAGGCTGGAGTCCGGAGGAGGTTCATTCTACAAGAAAAGATGTGCGTAATATTCTGTGTGCGCTGGGTGTTTACGATGGCATGAGAAGTTACAGTAATTATTATCCCATGGAAATTGAAGATGTGCGTTATCAGTCTGCCAGTGTATCCGGGCTGTGGTATCCTGCCAAAAAACCGGGAGATATCATTAAGGTTGGAGAGTATCTTGGCTGTGTTAAGGATTATGAGGGAAATATTCTGGAGACAAGTTTATCCGATTTAAATGGAGTGGTTCTATATCAGGCGGGAAGTCTTCAGGTTATTAAGGATGGCCCGATGATCACATATGGCAGTTTCAGCAGAAGAAAGGATGAACGCAAGGAAAAAATCACAAATTACTGGGCGAAAAGAAGCGACAGTTTTATGGAACAGAGAAGAGCTGAGCTTCACAGTGATATGGCTGATAAATGGCTGAAAGAGATCGGGACTTTTCTTCCTGATGGAAAATTAAGGATCCTGGATGTGGGATGCGGTGCAGGCTTCTTTTCCATTCTTTTAGCAAAACTGGGACATGAAGTTACAGGAATCGATCTGACACCGGATATGATCATTCATTCCAGGGAACTGGCAAAAGAAGAGAATGCCTCCTGTACGTTTGAAGTAATGGATGCGGAAAATCCGGATTTTCCTGATGGTACCTTTGATGTGATCGTGTCCAGAAATCTTACCTGGACACTTCCGGATGCAGCAAGAGCATATAAAGAATGGATTCGTGTGCTGAAAACGGGAGGAATCCTGATCAACGCAGATGCCAATTATGGTGCAGATGATTTCTCAGATACTGCTGATCTGCCTGCCAATCATGCTCATTTTACAGTAGGCGATGCCATGATGCAGGAATGCGAGGAAATTAAACGCCAGCTTCCTATCAGTTCCTATGTACGCCCTGCCTGGGATCTGGAGACACTGGGAAAACTGGGTATCAACAGATTCTCCATTGATCTGGGTATCAGCAGCAGAATTTATACAAAGAAAGATGAGTTTTATAATCCAACCCCTATGTTCCTGATCTGCGGCGAAAAAAATAAATGTAATAATTGAGAAAAATGAAGCATATATTAAAGGGAGATTTCATTGATGGAGCCTTCCTTTTTTCTTTTTTGCAAGCCAAAATGTTACAAAAATATGAAAAAAGCTTGACAAAATCAATTATATTAAATATAATTTTCTTATAAGTTACAGAAATGTTACAGCCATAAAAACCTGTAATTAAAAAAACTCAAGGAATGATAAGTATGAAAGTTCAGAAAAAAGAGTCAAAACAGTCCGGCAATCCGGCGCGGAGTCTGATACTGGTTACAGTGTGTACCTGTACGGCGATTGCGTTTGCAGCAGGCGGCAGAATAGCAGATTTTAATGGAAAAAACAAAGTATATGCAGCTTCTGAAAATAGGGAGAAAACTTTTTCCTCTGATGCTGACGAAACAGATGTACTGCCAACAGGAATTGCAGGAGTAGTATCCGGAATGAATGATACAGCTTCTCCTAAAAAATCAGTCACACGTATCGGAACTTCCTGTGAACAGGTAATGGTCGGTCAGAGAATTAAAGTTATTGAAGATAATATGGCAGAATTCGATGTCAGCTCTTCTATGGAGAGCAGCATCAATGAATTGGATGCAAGGACAGCGGCTCTTGCAGAGAGTGCCCGAATGATGTCGGATGAGGACTATGATACATTGCTTCATATTGTAGAGGCTGAAGCAGGTACTGAGGATGTCAAGGGACGCATTCTGGTTGCCAATGTGATCATGAACCGTATAAAGAATAAGGAATTTCCCGATACAGTCACAGAAGTGGTATGGCAGAATACCAATGGTGTTCCGCAGTTTTCACCGACTTATGACGGACGTATCAATGAAGTAACTGTTACAGATGAGACAAGAGAAGCCGTCAGACAGGCTCTTGAAGGTGTGGATTATTCAGAAGGAGCACTGTTTTTTATCCAAAAGTCTGAAGCTGAAAGCCAGAATGTCTCCTGGTTTGAGAAAGATCTGAAAAGGCTGTTTAAATACGGCGTACATGAATTTTATACCTATCCGGATTCAGCAGAAAGTTCCACAGTATCGTAATAAACGATACTCTTCATATGACTCATTTAACAGGATTGCGGTAATACTGCTCAAAATATGGACATATTCTTCGGGAACAAAAGAATATGTCCATATTTTTGATTTATAGTAATCAATCATAAAAAGACAGAAAAAAGAGAAATAATTTAGGATAGTATTTTGCTAAAGTATATGCTATAATGTGCTCAATTGGCGAAATGAATAACTGTAACTGTTCAGCGGTTTATTATTACTGCCAATATACTGAACAGTTACGAATAACTTTGGAAAGGCAGGAAATATCATGCAGGTATTATACAAAAGCACAAGAGGAAAAGAAGAAACCGTAACAGCTTCTATGGCTATTTTAAAGGGGCTTTCTGAGGATGGCGGCTTATTTGTGCCGACAGAGATTCCGAAGCTGGATGTCCCAATGGATGAGCTGGCAAAGATGAGCTATCAGGAGACAGCATATGAAGTAATGAAATGTTTCCTTACTGATTTTACAGAAGAAGAATTAAAGAACTGCATCAACAATGCCTATGATGAAAAATTTGATACAAAAGAGATTGCACCGCTTCATGAAGCAGACGGAGCTTATTTCCTTGAGCTGTATCATGGTGCGACCATTGCGTTTAAGGATATGGCATTATCAATTCTTCCACATCTTATGACTACAGCTGCTAAGAAGAATCAGGTAAAAAATGAGATTGTTATTCTTACCGCTACTTCCGGAGATACAGGTAAAGCGGCAATGGCCGGATTTGCAGATGTTCCGGGAACCAAGATCATCGTTTTCTATCCGAAACATGGTGTAAGTCCTATCCAGGAGAAACAGATGGTAACTCAGAAAGGCAACAATACATATGTTGTGGGAATTACCGGAAACTTTGACGATGCACAGACTGCCGTAAAGAAAATGTTCAATGATAAGGAACTGGAAGCAGAACTTGATGCTGCAGGATATCAGTTCTCATCTGCGAACTCTATCAACATCGGACGTCTGGTACCGCAGATCGTTTATTATGTATATGCATATGCATCACTTGTACGTCAGGGCAAGATCAAAGACGGTCAGGAGATCAATGTGGTAGTACCTACCGGAAACTTTGGAAATATCCTGGCTGCTTATTATGCAAAACAGATGGGACTTCCGGTTCACAAACTTATCTGTGCCTCCAATGATAACAAGGTTCTGTATGATTTCTTCCGTACAGGAACTTATGACAGAAAGCGTGACTTTATCCTTACAACCTCACCGTCCATGGATATTCTGATCTCCAGCAATCTGGAACGTCTGATCTACCGTATCGCAGGCGGTGATGCAAAAAAATGTGCAGAGCTGATGCAGTCTCTTACTGCAGGCGGCGAGTATACCATCACAGAAGACATGAAGGCACAGCTTGCAGACTTCTATGGCAATTACTGTACAGAAGACGAAACAGCAAAAACAATCGCAGAAATCTTCAAAGACAGTCATTATGTGATAGATACCCATACTGCAGTTGCAGCAGGTGTTTATGACAAATATGTAAAAGATACCAATGATACCACACCAACTGTCATTGCATCCACAGCAAGCCCATATAAATTTACAAGAAGTGTAATGGAAGCACTTGGAGCAGATACAGACGGTAAGGATGATTTTGCACTGGCTGATGAACTGAGTGCGCTTTCCGGAGTGAAACTTCCACAGGCAGTTGAGACAATCCGCACAGCACCGGTGCTTCATAACCGGGTGGTAGATGCGCCGGATATGCCAAAGGCAGTAAAAGATATCCTTGGAATCCGATAATCGTTACTGTTCACTCCGTTCACAGTAACGTAGCCAAAATTCATTCCAGATTGCCTGCGGCAATGGAATTTTGGCTTGTATGTCTCGGGATTTTGGCATATTCATGCCAAAACACCTCGCGGGATAGTGTGTGTGAACAGTAACCGATAATCTCCATATTATAAAAAATATAATTAATTCTACATTTTATGTTGAAAAAGAACATATACTGGAGTATAATAAAAATCAGTTAAAAACAGTGAATATCCTGAAATGTACGAGGCCCCTTCTTTTTTTGAACCTACATCGACTTTAACGGGAACCCAACATCGCAGGCCGGATGTCAGGCCGTCATTATGCAGCGGAAGACAGAAGGTCTGTTGAGGATACCCACCTAGCTATGGCTAGGCGTCAATGGGAAGGGAACGGCATTTCGGGAACTGTAAAAATGAGCCGTAGAGTGGCTCTTTTTTATTATCTTTTGGATTTAATATTATTTTATGATACGGGAGGTTGGAAACAATGGGTGTTTCTGAAAGAAAGTTCGGTGTATTACAGACTGGGGAAACAGTAAAAATTTTTCATCTGGAAAACAAATCCGGGGCATATGCGGAAGTGACAGATTTTGGAGCAATCCTGGTTAAGGTCTGCGTACCTGATAAAGATGGTACTTTAACAGACGTAGTACTTGGATATGATGATCTGGCATCTTATGAAGTAAATGGATGCTTTTTCGGTTCAACCATCGGCAGAAACGGAAACCGCATCGGCGGTGCGAAATTCTCTGTCAATGGCAAAGAAGTAGTTCTTGCTCAGAATGAGAATGACAATAATCTTCACAGCGGTCCTGACGGATTTGAAAAAAAGCTCTGGAAAGTGGCTGAGATTTCCGATGATAAAAACAGTGTTATATTTAACCGTATAAGTCCGGATGGCGAGAATGGTTTCCCGGGAGAATTTGATGTGTCTGTAAAATATGAGTTTACGGAAGACAACGAACTGAGGATCCATTATCAGGGAATCTGCGATGAGCCGACAGTTGCCAATATGACAAATCATTCTTATTTCAATCTGAATGGTGAGGGAAGCGGAACCGCCATGGATCAGTATCTTACAATCCATGCAAAATATTATACACCTGTAGCCGACAGTCATTCCATTCCTACAGGAGTGTATGAGGAAGTTGCAGGGACTCCCATGGATTTCAGAACTGCCAAACAGATTGGGCAGGATATTGAAGCAGAATTTGAGCAGCTGAAATTCACAGGCGGATATGACCACAATTATGTGACAGACAATTATGCAAAAGGAAACAGAAGACTGATCGCAACCGCATACAGTGATAAAACCGGAATTGCCATGGATGTCACTTCCGACTGTCCATGTGTACAGTTTTACGCAGCAAATTTTGTCGAAAATGAACATGGTAAAAATGGTCATACTTACAATAAGCGGGATGCTTTCTGTCTGGAAACGCAGGTTGAACCGAATGCGGTCAATGTTGAAGATTTCCACTCCCCGATTCTTAATGCAGGTGAACAGTATGATTCTGTGACTGCTTATCATTTCTACATCAGAAAGTAAAAATCTGACCATAAAACTAATTACATATTGATCCGGTTTTTTTCATATCTACAGCGTTCCAGCATGAAAAGAACCGGATTTTATTATCCATAATTCATGTTTGTCATAACGGCAGTTTCATGGTATGATAGTAAACAGAGATATTCGAAACAGTTATCTTTATAATTACAGCAATCACCATAAATGCATTATCTAAAATGACTGCTGTAAAATAACAGAATGGAGACATATATGAAAAAGCAAAATAAAACCCGGTCTGTTACAGGGCTTTTATTCGGGTTTATGGAACGTGTATCCGGAGATCACGTAGGAGCTTATGCGACACAGGCAGCGTATTTTCTGATCATGTCTTTTATTCCCTGTATTCTGTTTCTGACTACACTGGTACGGTATACACCTCTGACCTATAATGTAGTCAGGGATGCGATCGTTGCTTTTATTCCGGAGAATCTGCAGAGTTTTGTTCTGGGGATCGTGGTAGATGTATACAAAAGAAGTACTGCAATTGTCCCTTTGTCAGCAATTGTGGCACTGTGGTCTGCCGGAAAAGGAATGCAGTCTATCATCAATGGATTAAATACCATTTATCACGTAAAAGAAACCCGTAACTGGCTGTTAACCAGAATTTATGCAGTATTCTATACTTTATCACTGGTGATTGCGGTAATCGTGTCTCTGCTTATGCTTGTACTCGGAAACGAAATACAGAAAGCTGTATCAAGATATATTCCTTTTCTTGGAAGAGTTCTGGGAAAAATACTGGGGGCAAGAGCACTGTTGGTATTTGGTGTGTTGTTTCTGGTTTTTCTTATGTTGTATAAGGTTCTTCCGAACAGAAAAGCCACATTCAAAAGCCAGATTCCCGGAGCCTTGATCATAGCAGTTGCATGGTCGATATTTTCATACGGATTCTCTTTTTATTTTGAGATTTTTCCGGGGTTCAGTAATATGTACGGAAACCTTGCGACGATCATCATGGTCATGGTGTGGTTGTATATCTGTATGAATCTTCTGTTATACGGTGCAGAGATCAATGCTTATTTTGAAAAAGAATTCCGGATTGCACATAAATCGGTACAGGAACTGCTGGCACATGAAAAAGAAAAAAAACAGCAGGAAAATGAATGAAATTTGGCTGTTACTGTTCACTGGTAATATCCCGCGAGGTGTTTTTTGTGAGCGAAGGTCACAGAAAACCCGAGACATACTGCGCGAATTTATGCGATTAGCATAAATTCTGTGCATCGCGAAGCGTGTTGCTGGGAACGGAGTGAACAGTAACTTTTGGCTACGTTGTGAACATGACAGTCAGGGGGCTTTTTATTGTAAAGCCTTTCTGAGTGTGCTATAATAAACCATAATTTTGGAGAAACAAAAAGGAATCAGTTCTATGATCGTTGTATATTTGATATTTTTGGCTGTCATTCAGGCTGTGACGGAATTTCTTCCTGTCAGCAGCCTGGGACATTTATGCATATTGGAACAATATATGGGAATCGGCCACGAAACCGGATTGCTGTCAGAAACGATGCTCCATCTTGGAAGTGCGGCAGCAATTATATTTTTGTTCCGCAAAGATTTAAAAAAAATCGGACTGGGACTTCTGGGGATGTTTATGGATATGATCGGTAATCTGAATCTATATATCCATAACAAGAAGACAGGGGAAAGTTTGGGCTATGCCAGAATAGTCACCGGAACATATCGGAAAACAGGTGCACTTCTTGTGATTTCCATGATTCCAACAGCACTTCTGGGACTTACAGGAAAACGGCTGGCTCTTCTGGCCGCAGACTCTCAGATTGTTCCGGGAATCGGATTTTTACTTACAGGCGTATTTCTTCTGGTAACAGATCTGAATAAATCCGGTGGAAAAAAGGGACCGAGAGAGGCTTCTTATGACAGCGCCATGTGGATTGGAATTTGTCAGGGGATTGCTGTCTTTCCGGGGATTTCCAGAATGGGATTTACATTATGTGCTGCACTGTTATGCGGATATAACCGCAAATTTGCGGTTCGTTTTTCTGTTTTTATGAGTCTGCCTGCTATCATAGGTGCTTTTTTTACGGAAATCGGAAATTTTGGTGCTTCTGAAATGACGGCAGGACTTGGGTTTACCTATGTATTTGCAATGATCATCGCCGGTTTTGCGGGATGTCTTGTTATCCGAAATACAATAGCCATGACTCAGAATATAAAATTACGCTATTTTGCATATTATTCATTTATAGTCGGTATTATTACACTGGCATTAAATTTTGCCCTGTAAAGGGAAGATATTTACGAGAAGATCAAGGAGGGGAGCCTTAGAATGGCAGCATCAAAGAGTAAGAATACCGGGCATTCGGGAAGAAATACAAAAAAGAAGACAGCAATGGAACAGGAAGTCGGCAGATTTCAGACAGAAATCATATTATTTGTGATTTTGGCCGCATGTGTAATCCTGATGGCAAGCAATTTTGGAGCAGGTGGTTTTGTGGGAGATGCGATCAGTAATTTCTGTTTCGGACTGATGGGACTGATGGCATATCTGTTTCCAATCGTATTTTTCCTTGAATCAGCATTTATTCTGATCAATAAAACAAACCGGCTGGCATATAAGAAACTTGCAGCGGCGTTTGTGATGTTTCTGTTTCTGTGTGGGGCAGCGCAGCTTCTCACAGACGGATATATGCAGAGTACAACTTTGCTGGATTATTATGCTTTAAGCGCAGATTATAAAACAGGCGGTGGTCTGATCGGAGGAGCGATCTGTATTTCTGTCACATCTGCTTTTGGAACTATCGGCGGATATGTGATCATTATACTGGCATTTATTGTATGTATGATCATTATCACACAGCGCTCTCTGCTTGATTTTGTAACGCGGCTGGTTATAAAGGTGTGTGATTTTGTAAAAGACAGACATATGCGCTATATGCAGGGGCAGCCTGAACGTGAGCGATATAGAGAAGAACGTGCCAGAGAACGTCAGCTTATAAGAGAACAGCGGCGTGAAGAAAGAGTCCGCAGACTGGAGGAAGAAATTGGCGATGATGAATTTTCAGATGATGACTTTCTCATGGATCCTTCGGAAGCAAAAAAAATGAAAAAAGGCGGCTTTCTGGAAGGAACCAAGCTGACAGGCTATTCTGAACAGAAGCCAAAGAAAAAGGGGAAACTTCTGAAAAAAGCAGCAGATACAGATAAAGCAGCAACAGAAACAGCCGAAGCTGCGGAGGATACCGAGAACACAGGGATTAAATCCTCTGATGATGCGGATAATAAACCATACATCGATGCTCCGATGAATTTTGAGATTCACAGAGCGGATACATCCCCGGATACATACGAGGCAGATAATGAATCACAACAGCAGGAAGGCCTTCCATTTGAAGATGCTGTCACTGACCGGAAGAAATCTGTGGTTTCAGAACCGGAGGAAGATCTGCCCCCTTTTCAGGATGAGAAGGCAGTGCGGCCGCCTTCGAAAAACCCCAAATCTTCTGAAAAAGAGATACAGAGCGGAATTGTAAACATTCAGCATGAGATCACCCGACAGGAAGCAGCCGTAAAAAAAGAATATAAATTTCCAGCCTTAAATCTGCTGAAGAAAGGAAGCAGCAAAGCTCAGGGGGATTCTGATGCCTATCTGCGTAAGACTGCAAAAAAACTCCAGGAAGTACTTCACAATTTCGGCGTGAACGTGACTGTCACTAATGTGAGCTGCGGACCAACAGTTACCCGTTATGAACTTCAGCCCGAGATGGGAGTGAAGGTCAGCAAAATTGTAGGTCTTGCAGATGACATCAAACTGAATCTTGCCACTCCTGATATCCGTATTGAAGCACCGATCCCCGGCAAAGCAGCAGTGGGCATTGAGGTTCCCAATAAAGAGAACAGTACGGTTATGCTCAGAGATCTGCTCCAGTCAGAAGAATTTCAGAAGGCAAAATCCAAACTTTCTTTTGCAGTAGGAAAGGATATTGCAGGTAAGACTGTAGTTGCGGATATTGCCAAAATGCCACATCTTCTCATCGCAGGTGCAACCGGTTCAGGTAAATCAGTATGTATCAATACACTTATCATCAGTATCCTGTACAAGGCAAAGCCGGATGAAGTAAAGCTTATCATGATCGATCCTAAAGTAGTAGAGCTCAGTGTGTATAACGGAATTCCACATTTGTTTATTCCGGTTGTGACAGATCCGAAGAAAGCAGCAGGCGCATTAAACTGGGCAGTACAGGAGATGACAAACCGTTACAATACATTTGCGGAGTACGGTGTCCGTAATCTGGATGAATATAATAGAAAAGCAGAGCAGATCAAGGCGGCAGGAGCTGAAGAAGAACCTGTGAAAATGCCGCAGATCGTGATCATCGTGGATGAGCTTGCAGACCTTATGATGGTTGCGCCCGGAGAGGTGGAGGATGCTATCTGTCGCCTGGCCCAGCTTGCACGTGCGGCAGGTATCCATCTGATCATTGCCACACAGAGGCCGTCTGTAAATGTTATCACCGGTCTGATCAAGGCGAATATGCCTTCCAGAATTGCTTTCTCTGTATCTTCCGGTGTGGATTCCAGGACAATTCTGGATATGAACGGAGCCGAGAAGCTTCTTGGAAAAGGTGATATGCTCTTTTATCCTCAGGGATATCAGAAGCCTGCAAGACTTCAGGGTGCATTTGTATCTGATGATGAGGTAAGTGCTGTGGTTGAATTTCTTGCAGATAAAAATCCGGGTGTCCAGTATAACCAACAGATCGAGCAGCAGGTAAATTCTCCTGTAACAACAGGTATGTCCGGAGATGAAAGGGACATCCATTTTGAAGAAGCAGGTAAGTTTATCATAGAGAAAGAGAAAGCTTCTATTGGTATGCTGCAGAGAATGTTTAAGATTGGTTTCAACAGAGCGGCAAGAATCATGGATCAGCTCTGCGACGCAGGTGTGGTGGGACCGGAAGAGGGAACAAAACCGAGAAAAGTTCTTATGTCTATGGAGGAGTTTCAGAATTATCTGGAAAATCAGTAAGTGAGGACTGTCTATGAAATGTCCTAAATGTCATAAAGAGGTGGAAAAAGGCTCTCTGTACTGCCCCTACTGCCTTGCGGAGATACCCTGGGTAAGAGAATTCAGCACAGTGGAAACTCTGATGAAAAAGGAGCAGCAGAACCGCCCATCCGAAAAAAAACAGAAAACAAAAATTATAAAATATTTCAAGCATCCAAAAAGAAGAAAGCTGAAATTCAGCAGAAAACAGCTTCTATGTCTGCTTCTGTGTGCGGCGACACTGCTGGGGTTCTTTTGTTATCGGCAGTTAAATACTTTTTCTGCCTTATATTCCAGGGCAAAAAAACAATATGCACAGCAAAACTATGAAGAAGCACAGCGGATTGCAGAATATGCTCTGGATAAAAATCCCAAAAATGAAGCCGCCAATCTTCTTCTGGCCAAAAGTATGGAGAAATCAGGCGATAAACGATCTGCACTTCTTGTTTTACGCCCGTTTATCCAGAACAAAACTGCGGGAACAGGAATATATAAAGAGTATGTGAAGCTTCTTACACAGGAGGGAAAGACCAACGAAGTCAGACTGATCCTGAAATCTGCTGACAGAGAGGTGCAGAATGCCTGCGCAGAATATATCTGCGAAACACCTGTATCAAATCCTGCCCCCGGAACCTATACTACAACGCAGACTCTGAAACTGGAAGGTAACTGCCAAAAGATTTATTACACATTAGATGGAAGCACACCTACCAGAAAAAGTAAAGTATATACAGAACCTATTATTCTGAGGGAAGGCACAACTGAATTAAAAGCCTTTGGTGTAAATGATAAAAACATCGAAAGTGATGTGATCAGCAGGAAATATGTGATTGTTTTAAATGCACCGAAAGCCCCCAAAGTAACACCTAAATCAGGGGATTACAATAAAAAAACAGAGATTAAGATCACTGTCCCGGATGGATGTAAAGCATATTATGCATTTGATTCTGAACCGGATCTTAACAGTACTGTTTATGAACAGCCAATCTCCATGCCTGTGGGTTACCATAGGCTGAATGTTATTCTTGTTGCAGCAAATGGCAAGACCAGTAAAATGACTGCTATGGAATATTATCTGCAGTACTAAAAATACTGTGATTTTATCGCTGATTTTATTAAAATAGAAGGAAGAAGATCATGGAAATCCGTATTGTTACAGTTGGAAAGATCAAAGAAAAATATCTGTGTGACGGAATCGCAGAATATGCCAAACGGCTGAGCAGATACTGCAAGCTGACTTTCTGTCAGGTAGCAGATGAAAAAACACCGGATAAAGCGTCAGAAGCACTAAACACACAGATTAAAAATATAGAAGGCGAACGTCTGATGAAACATATACGTGAACAGGATTATGTTATCGCACTGGCAATTGACGGAAAAACGCCGGATTCTGTAGAACTCTCTCAAAAAATTGAGAAACTGGGAGTTTCCGGTATCAGTTCCATTGCATTTGTGATCGGAGGTTCCTTAGGACTGAGTGAGAGTGTTCTGAAACGTGCAGATTATAAGCTCAGCTTTTCCAGAATGACTTTTCCGCATCAGCTGATGCAGATGATCCTTTTGGAACAGATATACAGAAGCTACCGCATTATGAATCACGAACCCTACCATAAATGAACGAATGTACCAACAAGTCCAAAAGAAAGAAGAAAACTATGAACACAGAAAAATTTGAAGAATTTATTTCACAGTACCCGATTTTTGAATACCGTATACTGGACACAAAAGATATTACAATTCAGGAACGCGTGCGCACGATCTGCCAAGAAGAATGCGAACGTTATGATTCTACCTGGGCCTGTCCCCCCGCAGTAGGAACCCTGCAGGAATGTGAAAAAAAAATAAAAAGTTATCCTCAGGCTGTTTTCTTTTCCAGTGTAGCAGAAGTTTCGGATATCATGAACATGGAAGAAATGCTTTCTACAAGACGGGCACACGAGGACCTGACTACAGAGGTGGGAAAATATCTGAATAAAGAAGGGTATGAAACTTATATCCTGTCTACAGAATCCTGTGATATCTGTGAAAAATGTGCCTATAAAGAGGGAAAGCCATGCAGATATCCTGATCGGATGCATCCATGTCTGGAAAGTCATGGTGTAGTAGTAAATGAGATTGTAGAGCGTGAATCTATGGAATATAATCTGGGTGGAAATACAATTCTGTGGTTTTCTATGGTTTTGTTTCGATGATTGCTGCTGAAACGTGTTTTAAAGAAAGTTCTTCCGGCATAGACTGATAGTAAAAGCCGGGGGAGCTTTTTTTATGAAAAAAGCAGGACAATGGAAAAACCGGATGGTGCTGGCATTAGAACTTCCGCCTGATCTGGCATATAATGAAACGATCGTCACACTGACCGGTCAGACGGAAGCTGTTATCGAAAATTATAAATCTGTTTTTAAATATACACCTTCTGAAATTGTGATACAGTCTTTTTGCGGAAAAGTGACCATATCCGGGAAAAATCTTGAAATCCGCTGGTACAATTCCAGTGCAATGAAAGTGACGGGAAGTATTTATGATATAAAAGCGGGTGACAGCGAATGTTGAAATTTTTGAAATTAATATATGGTTATGTGATCATCCTTGTAAGAGGAGAAAATCTGGAACGCTTTCTGAATCTCTGCAAAAGCAGAAAAGTTTATATGGAAAAGATCCGGTACAGAGAGGACGGCCAGCTTATGGCACAAATGCAGGCCGCTGATTTCTTTCGCCTGAGACCTCTCCGGAATAAAACAGGTGTACATATTCAGATCATACAGAGACGGGGAATGCCCTTCTTTTTTTTAAGGAATAAAAAAAGAAAGGCTTTTTTTACAGGCATGATTCTGGGAGGTATCCTGATATTTTTTTTGACAGGGAGAATCTGGAATATCCATATTGAAGGAAATGTCAGAAACAGTACCGGAGAAATCCTCGATTTTCTGGATAAGCAGGATATAAACCATGGGATGTCCAAAAAAAAGATCAACTGTTCAGAAGTTGCAGCAACTGTACGGAAAAATTTTCCGGAGATTACCTGGGTATCTGCCAGAATAGAAGGAACCCGTCTGATTCTTAATATCCAGGAAGGAATTATCCCCCCAAAAAACAACAGTAATACCTCACCCTGTAATCTGCTCGCAGACAAGGACGGAGTGATTACAAATATGATCGTCCGAAGGGGCATACCGGTAAAAAAGCCCGGGGATTCCTGCAAAAAAGGGGAACTTCTGGTATCCGGGGAACTTCATATCATGAATGACAGTCAGGAAGTCCTGCGAAAGGAATACGTTCATGCAGATGCGGATATTTTTATTTCCAGACAAATTTCCTATTATCAGGAATTTCCATTAAAATACCGTACAGAAATCCCTGCCGGCAAAAAGAAAAAAGAAATGTATTTCCGGTTTGGGCACTGGTATCTGGGATTGTATCCGGCATTACATACAGGTCAGAAACGTATCACAGAGGAAATACCTATGCGTATCACAGAAAATTTTATACTTCCTGTATGGATCGGATGGACCGAAACTACTGATTATACAGTAAAAGAAGAAACCTATACCAGAAAAGAAGCCGAGAAGGAAGCTGTGCGAAGATTTCATCAATATGAAAAGAAGCTGCTTCAAAATGGCATTAAGATCAGTGAAAATCATATTACTACCAGGCTGACAGAATCTCTGTGCATTACCGGAGGAACCCTGCTTATCATCGAACAGACAGGCGAAAAAAGCCGGATAACATAAAATTCCATAAAAATTTGTATTTAAAAAGTTGCAGGGAGGTGTTACAATGGATGCATCTGGTTTTAACCGGACTTTGATTATCGTCCATAAACGAGGCAATAATCCATTATTAACTTATCAACAGGAAAGGACATCACAGGATGGCTGGCAATATTATTGAATTACACACAGAAGTCCCCGCAGAACTGGAAGCAAATGTATTTGGCCAGTTTGATGAGCATCTTAAGCTGATTGAGAGAACACTGAATGTGACAGTGATCTCCAGAGACGGAATCCTTAAGATACTTGGTAATGAACAGAATGCGGCTTCTGCGAAGAAACTGATAGAAGAACTGACAGTACTTGCAAAAAGAGGCAATACGATCACGAAACAGAATGTCAATTATGCTCTTTCTCTGGCAATGGAGCAGAGAAACGAAGTTCTCACGGAAATAGACAAAGATTTTATCTGTAACACCATACAGGGCAGACCTATCAAGCCCAAAACACTGGGGCAGAAAGATTATGTAGAACAGATACGCAAAAAAATGATCGTGTTCGGTGTAGGTCCTGCCGGTACCGGCAAAACCTATCTGGCGATGGCAATGGCTGTCACAGCCTTCCGAAATGAGGAGGTCAGCAGGATCATCCTGACACGTCCTGCTATTGAGGCCGGTGAGAAGCTGGGATTTCTTCCGGGAGATCTGCAGAGCAAAGTAGATCCTTATCTGAGACCACTCTATGATGCACTGTACCAGATCATGGGAGCGGACAGCTTTGCGAAAAATATGGAGCGCGGCCTGATCGAGGTTGCACCGCTTGCATATATGCGCGGACGTACACTGGATAATGCATTTATCATTCTCGATGAAGCACAGAATACTACTCCGGCACAGATGAAGATGTTCCTGACACGTATCGGATTTGGTTCCAAGGTTATCATCACCGGAGATGCCTCACAGAAAGATCTTCCAAGAGATGCCACATCCGGACTTGACGTGGCAATGAAAGTACTGAAAAAAATAGATGACATTGGCTTCTGCCAGCTTACCAGCAAGGATGTTGTCCGTCATCCTCTGGTACAGCAGATCGTACAGGCTTATGATGCCTATGAGAAGAAACAAAAACCTGAAAGACCGGCAAGACGCAGAAACGGGGTAAATGAACGATGAACATGCAGATTGATTATGAGACAGAGCGTGAACTGGGGATTGACTATGAGACACTGGCAGTAAAGGTAGCTGACAAGGTTCTTGAAATGGAAAAATGTCCCTATGATGCACAGGTGAATCTTGTACTTACAGATAACGAAGAGATTGAGAGAGTTAATACTGAGTTTCGCGATATCGCAAGACCTACGGATGTTTTATCCTTCCCTATGATTCCTTTTGAGACACCGGCAGGATATGATATTGTGGAGGAAGATGAATCTTACTTTGATCTGGATACAGACGAACTTCTTCTTGGAGATATCATGATCTCAGTTGACAAGGTATTTGCGCAGGCAGAGGAATACGGACACAGTGTGACAAGAGAATTCTGTTTTCTGGTTGCACACAGTATGCTGCATCTGCTGGGATATGACCATATGACTCCCGGGGAAGCGGCAGTCATGGAGGCAAAACAGGCGAAAGCCCTGGAGGAGCTTGGGATTACACGCTGATCTTCAAATTCTGTTATTGCAGGCAATTTCTGATGGATTTTGTCTCGTAACTGTAAAGACACTGAACAGTTACAAAAAATATATTTATATGGAGTAACAAAAAGATGAATTACCGGGAACGACTTAAAGATAAAAAACGTATTGTAATTAAGATCGGTTCTTCTTCCCTGACTCATTCGGAAACAGGAAGACTGAACCTTCGCAAACTGGAAGTGCTGGCAAGAGAGCTCAGTGACCTTCGCAATCAGGGAAAAGATGTCATACTGGTTTCTTCAGGAGCTATAGCAACAGGTGTGGCAGCTCTTGGAATGCATGAGAAACCCACAGAACTGAAAGGAAAACAGGCATGTGCAGCAGTAGGACAGGCCAGACTGATGATGATTTATCAGAAACTTTTTTCTGAATATAATCAGCTTTCCGCTCAGATCCTTATGACTAAAAATACTATGGTTAATAATATTAACCGAAAGAATGCTCAGAATACTTTCGATGAACTGCTCAGTCTGGGAGTGATTCCCATTGTAAACGAGAATGACTCCATTTCCACCTATGAGCTTCAGAATCTGGAGAAATTCGGAGATAATGATACATTGTCTGCAATGGTTGCCGCACTTGTACGGGCAGATCTGCTGATCCTGTTATCAGATATTGATGGTCTTTTTACAGATGATCCCAATACTAATCCTGATGCAAAATTCATTGATGTGGTAGAAAATCTGGATGATAATCTGCTTAACATGGGAAAAGGTACTTCCGGAAGTAAGGTAGGAACCGGCGGAATGGCTACTAAGCTGACAGCAGCACAGATCGCTTCTGCAGCAGGCGTAGATATGGTGATCGCAAACGGAGCCGATTTCCATATTATCCATAAGATCACAGAGGGACGCAGGTACGGTACGCTGTTTGTAAGCCAGTCCAAAGAAGAAGTTTATCTGATCGATATTATTGACAGACTGTTATAATACCGGAAATTTACCGGTGCCAAATGACATTCACAGAGTAAATGGCAGTGTTTACAGACAGACTGCCGCAGACAAAAAACAGGAGGAAGAACTATGGAAGTTGAGAAAATCGACCGCATTAATGCACTTGCGCATAAAGCCAAAAGTGTGGGGCTTACTGAAGAAGAGAAAAAAGAAAGAGAACTGCTGCGCAAGGAATATATTGCATCTGTCCGCATGAACCTTCGCGCTCAGCTGGACAATGTGGATGTTCAGCAGGAAGACGGAACAATCATTAATCTGGGTGAAAAATATGGAATCAAAAAAAGACATTAGAAAGAAGATTTTCGCAGAAAGAAAGCTGCACACAGATGAACAGATAGAGGCAATGAGCCGCACGATCACTGACAAAGTGACCGCACTTCCTGCATTTAAGAATGCGGACCGCATTCTGGTATATGCAGATTACAACCATGAAGTTGTCACAGAGTATCTTATAAAAGAAGCATGGAAGGCCGGCAAGGAGGTTGCAGTTCCCAAGGTTGTGGGAAAGGATATGGTATTTTATAAGCTGACAGACTTTGCCCGGCTGGAACCCGGATATTTTGGGATTCCTGAGCCTGTATCGGGGGAGATCGTCAACTGGTCAAAGGCTCTTATGATCATGCCGGGAGTGGCTTTTGACAGAGCAAACCACAGAGTCGGATACGGCGGTGGCTTCTATGACCGTTATCTTGAGAAACATCCGCAGCTTGAAAGAGTTGCCATTGCATTTTCTTTTCAGATGTTGCCGGAGGTTCCCACAGAACCTACTGATATCTGTCCGCAGATCATAGTAACAGAAGAGGAGATATGCTATCTTACTGACTGAAAGGGGACCTGAACATGAATGAAATGCTGAACCGCCTTGGCATGAATGCGAAGGCAGCTGAAACAGAAATGAGAAATCTTTCTACAAATAAAAAGAATGAAGTACTTCTTGCAGTAGCAGACAAACTGGTAAAGGATGCACAGGCTCTGATCAATGCCAACAGGCTGGATGTGGAAACCGGAAAAAGGAATCATATGCCTGAGGGGCTGATCGACAGGCTTCTTCTCACAGAGAGCAGGATTGAAGGAATGGCAGAGGGCCTGCGCCAGGTAGCAGCCCTGGATGATCCTGTCGGGGAAGTAACCGGGATGAAAAAACGCCCAAACGGACTACTGATCGGGCAGAAGAGAGTACCTCTTGGCGTGATCGGAATTATCTATGAAGCAAGACCGAATGTAACTGCGGATGCATTTGCACTCTGCTTTAAGACCGGTAATGTAGTAATCCTAAAGGGTGGAAGTGATGCGATCCATTCCAACGAGGCCATTGTAAACTGTATCAGGGAAACTCTGAATGAACAGGGCGTGACAGAGGATGCTATTCAGCTGATTTCTGATACATCCAGAGAGACAGCAGCAGAATTCATGAAGATGAACCAGTATGTGGATGTACTCATCCCGCGAGGCGGCAGAGGCCTGATCAAAGCCGTAGTGGAGCAGAGCACCATCCCTGTGATTGAGACCGGTACTGGAAACTGCCATATTTATGTGGATGAAACCGCAGACCTTGAGATGGCAGCAGACATTATCATGAATGCCAAGACTCAGAGAGTAGGCGTCTGCAATGCCTGCGAATCTGTTCTTGTACATAAAGATGTAAAGGATGCCCTGCTTCCAGTCCTTGCAAAGCGTCTGCAGGAGAAACATGTGGAGATCCGCGCAGATGAAGCGGCTTATGCGTTGATCCCGGGAGCTGTACACGCAACAGAAGAAGACTGGGGCAAAGAATATCTGGATTATATTCTTTCTATTAAAGTGGTTTCTTCTGTGGAAGAGGCAATCGCCCACATCAATAAATATAATACAAAACATTCAGAGGCAATTATTACCAACAATTATGAACATGCACAGAAGTTTCTGGATGAAGTGGATGCTGCGGCAGTTTATGTCAATGCCTCCACACGTTTTACAGATGGATTTGAATTCGGTTTCGGGGCAGAGATCGGTATCAGCACACAGAAGCTTCATGCGAGGGGACCTATGGGACTTCTGGCTCTGACCACAACGAAATATATCATCTATGGAAACGGACAGGTACGCCCATAGACAGCACATTGATTTTTTCTGAGAGATGTGCTATACTTCAATTCAGATTTGGGATTACTGACTGCTTCGTGGGGAATAAGAAATCGGATGGTGTCAGTAGTGATTTTAACTAAAACTCATCTATGGGAGGACATACAATGAGAAAAAAACAACTTTTTGCATTATTAATGGCAGGTGCCCTGTCTGTAGGAATGGCACCGACAGCCACATTTGCAGCAGATACTGCTGCTGAGACATCAGCCGAAGGCGAACTGGAAGGTGAACTTGACTCTGCAGATACAGAAGAACCTTCTGAAGATCCGGCTGAAACTCCTGAGGAACCAGCCGAAACACCGGAAGATCCGGCTGAAACTCCTGCCGAAACAACAGCTGATCCTACAGAGGCACCGGCTGCTGAAGAAACTGATGAGCAGGCTGCTGAGGCAGGATCTGCGATTGTGATTGGCGGAGATTCCTTTACTTCTCTAGAAGAAGCGTTCGCAGTAGTACCAGACTGTGAGGATATGATAAATGGTGAGCCTACTTATGTAAAATTAAAAGGAACCATTGAAGTCAACAACACAATAAAAGTTCCTGAAAAGAAGAATATCATGCTGGTTGCTGCTGAAGATAATACTACGATCAAACGTGCAGCCGGCTTTACTGAGAGTATGTTTACTGTTAATGGTGGTAATCTTCAGATGGCAGGCGGTTCTGTGACTGATTCAGATGGAAATGCTATCGGTTCAGGCAGTTTAACTGTTGATGGTACAGGCGATAACGTTACCGGTTCGATTGTAGAAGTAGCAAGTGGTAATTATGCATTGATTGACGGTACAACTCTGACAGGAAATACCACAACCGGAAATGGCGGTGCGGTCAACAATGCTGCCGGTGCAAATGTATATCTTCTGGGTGGTACTATCACAGCAAACTCCGCAGCAGCAGGCGGTGCGATTTACAGTGAGGGAACTGTCAATATTCGTGGAACTGTAAGTGTTACAGGAAATACGGTTACAAATTCTTTTGAAGTTGCAAGTAACCTTGTGCTTGCCAAAGACGGTGTGATCAATGTAAGCGGTGCTGTTACAGGTTCTGCCATTGGTGTTGCTGTTCAGGAGGCTAACGCCGGAAGAACAGTCGTAAAGCTGGGTGACGCTGTTACTGATGTGAAACTGGCGGATGTTCTTTCTCAGATTACATATGAGGGAGATTCTAGCCTTAAAATCGGAGAAGACGGAACTTTAGTCAGTACAACAGAACCGTCCCCTACCCCAACTCCTGCAGAAGAAAAACTGAAAGTAACAGGAAAAGAATGCAAATGGTCCGGAAGTGGTACTGTTAAAATTAAGTTCCAGTCAAATGTAAAAGGTACCTATTATATTGACTGGGTAAAACGTGGTGAGAAAGCACCGACAATCGATACTTCCAGAGTAGGTGCTCCTATTGAGGCTGATACAAATGTAACAGCAAAAGTTACTGATCTTCCTGACTATGATGTTGATATTTATGTATGTGTGATCAGTGATAAGGATAAGAGTAATTATGGCTCTGTAATGTTCCAGCCTGATTCAAAAGAACGTCCTGTTACACCTACACCATCTCATACTCCGGTAGTACCCGATGTAAAAGAGAGTGTTGTACAGGGATTTGAGAAAGCACTTGTGTTCTATCCGAATACTTTCTATGACTTCAAGGTAATCGGTGCAGGTACACAGAACAATAATCCGGGAGAAGGTGATGTCAGATGGGTACCTGTAGGATGGAGTATGTCTTCTAACCCGTCAACCTGGAACACATCCTGGAAAATTGGTGCCAAGAGCGGTATTTATACAGATGCCGAAAAAGCATATACTATTTACATTAAATATGCAAAACAGGTATACAGTGGAAATGACTGGCAGGAAACAGATGCTTCCGAAGTTCTGCCCTATCAGTTCAAGGCAGCTCCTCTGACACAGGCCACTACCACACCAGGTGCAAACGGAACAAACGGAGACGGAACCGGATCCGGCGACGGAACTACAGATGGAGGAACTACAGATGTAACTCCGACAACCTATGCAGACGGAACAAACGGAACAGCGAAATCAGCAGTATCCACAGGTGATGAATCACCGGTCGGAACTATGCTGGCTCTTGCTGCAGCTTCTGTTCTTGCAGGTGGTTACGTACTGATAAGAAGACGTAAAAAAGAAATGTAAATATAATCCAATTATTTTTAAGAGACAGGTCTTATGGCCTGTCTCTTTTCATATATATAATAATAAGGCAGCCATTCAGCCGTCCATACAGGTCAGAATCCGGAATCTGATCCAGGCTGCTGAACATTTGCCAAAAAGGAGGAGAGAATGTATGTCAACAGAACAGATGGGAACTTATGAAAAAATATACTTCGCATTGTGGGAACTCGGACAGAGATATGGAAATTTTGTCCAGTTCAGAGTGATCGGAAGAAGTCATGATGACAGAATGATCCCCATGCTTGAGATTGGAAAGGGTGATACCTGCATTATCTGTCTGAGCGGAGTGGAAAGCGGAGACAGAAATCTCCCGGAATATCTTTTGTCCATTGCAAAAGATTACTGCAGATCCTATGAAAGCAACTGGACTATCGGAGAAAGTTATGAAGTTCGTAAACTTCTGGATAAGGTTCGTATCTGTATGATCCCCATGCTGAATCCTGACAGCTATGAGATATGTGAATACGGATATGGTGCCATACATAATCCCATCCACAGACAGATGCTGAAAATGCAGGACAGGCCTGTGGAAGAGTATGAATGTAATGCCAGGGGAATTGATCTGCGCAGAAATTTTCCGACTAATTATTATCAGCGGAAAAGAGTGAATCAGGAGCCTGCCAGTGAGAATGAGACTCGTGCCCTGATCAGCATTTTTCAGGAATATTCAAGCCTTGGCCTGCTTACATTCAGTTATTCCAGAGGGAAGATCGTTTACTGCAGACAGGAGAAAGGCTTTGCCTACAATCAGAAAAATTACAGACTGGCAAGGCATTTACAGAAATGTTCCGGCTATCGTCTGGAAAAAGGGATTGCAGGTGGTGCGAGAGTCAAAAAAGCCGGAGCAAAACCTGAGATGGGATCTCCGGAACAGTTTTATGCGGAAGTGATCCGTCAGCCCTCTCTGGCAATTGAGATTCCGGAATACCGCAAGGACGATATGGAAGAACTGCGTCTGATTCCACTTGAATATCTTTATTCTCTAAACAGCGGCATATTGGCAAACGCATAAATCCGTCACATAGTCAAAGAAAAACTGTATCCGAAAATAAAAAGTAATAAAAACAGAGATTAGCGTTTGACATAAAGCCATAGATTCTGTATGATAAAAAGAGTGCCCCGAAATGTTGTAAACAGAAAGATGAGGAATCAATAGTGAATAATAATACACAGGAAAGTAAAATACAGTTAGAATATATCAATAAATGTACAGAGCTTGTGAAGGAAAAATATGAAAATGCGCCAGCTTTCTTTATCCAGAATGCAGGCTGCCAGATGAATTCCCTGCAGACGGATACAGTGGCCGGTATCGTGAAACGTATGGGCTATACAGAAGTATCCAGAGAAGAAGATGCAGATGTTGTCATCTATAACACCTGCACAGTCCGGGAGAATGCAAACCTGAAGATTTACGGTCATCTTGGCCATCTGAAAAGTATTAAGAAAAAGAATCCTGAACTGAAGATTATATTGTTTGGCTGCATGATGCAGGAGCCGGAAGTAATTGAGAAGATCCACAAAGAATATTCTTTTGTTGATCTGGTTTTCGGTACCCATAACTTCCATAAGTTTCCGGAGCTTTTCTACAGAAGCTTAAATACGGAGGGACAGATCATTGATGTCTGGAAGGAATCTGATGAAATCGTGGAGGGTATGCCTTCTGACCGTAAATATTCCTTTAAAACGGGTGTCAATATTATGTTTGGCTGCAATAATTTCTGCAGTTACTGTATTGTACCATATGTAAGAGGAAGAGAGAAGAGTCGCGAACCGGAGGCGATCATAGAAGAGATCAAGGGTCTGGTGGCTGACGGTGTAACGGAAGTTATGCTTCTGGGACAGAACGTTAATTCCTATGGAAAGACACTGGAACATCCGGTTACTTTTGCACAGCTTCTGAAACAGGTGGAAGCAATTGAAGGATTAAAGAGAATCCGTTTCATGACTTCCCATCCGAAGGATCTGTCTGATGAACTGATCCGGACAATGGCAGAGAGCAAAAAAGTGTGCCATCACCTCCACCTTCCCATGCAGTCCGGAAGCAGCCGAATCTTAAAGATCATGAACCGCCGTTATGACAAAGAAAAGTATCTGGAGCTTGTAGCCAAAATCCGTAATGCCGTACCGGATATTTCCCTTACTACAGATATTATCGTTGGTTTCCCGGGAGAAACGGAAGAGGATTTCCAGGATACTCTGGATGTTGTGGAGAAATGTGATTTTGATTCTGCATTTACCTTTATCTATTCCAAAAGAAGCGGCACACCTGCTGCCAAAATGGAGAATCAGGTACCTGAGGATGTGGTAAAAGACCGTTTTGACCGTCTTCTTGCTCTGGTTCAGGAAAAAGGCCGAAAGGCTTCTTCTCGTTTCGAGGGAACTGTTCAGGAGATCCTTGTAGAGGAAGAAAGCAGAGAAAAAGGTATCTTTACAGGAAGAACAGAATATAACCTTCTGGTCCATTTCCCGGGATGTCAGGATCTGATCGGTAAATATGTAAAAGTAAAACTGGATACCTGCAAGGGATTCTATTATTTCGGAAGCCTTGCAGAATAAAAACATTGAAAAATACTAACTGTTTACGAACAGTAATATAAAGGACTTCTACAGAAGCCCATATCAATTTAGATATAAAGGGTGGAAGATAAAAGTGAAACAAAATAAATACGAAATAGATATGTGTAACGGAACCATCATGGACAAGCTGATTTCCTTTTCACTGCCGCTGATGCTGTCCGGAATCCTGCAGCTGATGTTTAATGCTGTGGATATCATAGTGGTGGGAAGATTTAGCGGAAGTCAGGCACTTGCAGCCGTAGGCTCAACCACAGCACTGATCAATGTGTTTACCAATCTGTTTATTGGTATCTCACTTGGTGCGAATGTACTTGCTGCCCGGTTCTATGCGGCAGGAAAAGACCGGGAAATGTCAGATACCGTTCATACGGCTGTAACTCTTGCACTGGTAAGCGGTATCGTCATGGCATTTGTGGGACTGATTTTTTCCAGATGGGCTCTGGAACTGATGGGTACCCCGGATGATGTGATCGGACAGTCTGCACTGTATATGAAAATCTATTTTCTGGGTATGCCGTTTTTTATGCTTTATAATTATGGAGCTGCGATTCTGCGGGCTGTAGGAGATACGAAACGTCCACTGATCTTTCTGGTTATTTCCGGTGTTGTAAATGCAGTACTGAATCTGATCCTCGTGATCATGTTTCATATGGATGTGGCGGGCGTAGCCATTGCTACTGTGATCTCCCAGTTAATTTCCTGTATTCTGGTACTCAGATGTCTGCGTACATCGAAAACCAGCTACCAGCTTCATTTTGGAAAATTAAGGATCAATACTGTCTATTTAAAACAGATTTTCCAGGTTGGGATTCCGGCCGGGATCCAGAGCACAGTCATTAATCTGTCCAATGCTCTGCTTCAGTCCTCGGTTAACTCCTTTGGATCGACCGCCATGGCAGGGTATACGGCGGCCAATAATATTTTCGGTTTTCTGTATGTGGCGGTGAACTCTGTCACACAGGCATGTATGAGCTTTACCAGTCAGAACTATGGTGTGCATAAATTTAAACGTATGGATAAGGTTCTGGTCGACTGTCTTATTATTTCCGTAGTTACCTCCTTTTCCCTTGGATGCGGTGCATATTTCTTCGGTTCTGAGATTCTTAAGATTTATACTGCCGATCCAGAAGTGATCAGCTGCGGACTGGAAATCCTGTCTTACACTACCGTACCTTATTTTCTCTGCGGGATTATGGATCTGTTTCCGGGTGCCCTGCGTGGAATGGGACATTCCGGCGTTCCAATGATCCTGTCAGTGATCGGAACAGTAGGAACCAGGATCGTATGGATCTTTGGAATATTCCCGCATCACAGATCACTGGCTGTTCTGTTTATTTCCTATCCTGCATCCTGGATGCTGACGATCATTATGCAGGTCATCTGTTTTTATTTTGTCAGAAGAAAAGTGCATAGAGTATAGGTCTTTGAGCTTTCGCAAAAAATAATTACCGGCAGAATATTGCCGGCGGTTATTTTCTGTGAGAGCTCTTTTTTGTGTTACTGCTGCTTACTCTGTCCGCAGTAATCTTTGTTACTGTTCACACACCACTTGTTTCCGATATGAAAAAACAGTATTGACAAATACCCCATAAGGGTATATAGTAACTACTATAAAGATACCCCGTAAGGGTATTTTGAAATCGTTATATGTTTCAGAAATTTATATAAAACAGAGCTTATTTATAAAAATGTACTCTCGGAGTCTTTATTGCACTTGCTTTTATGGCTGATTTTTCGCCAGATGCACCCGAATTTTATCAACGTACGCACCGCGTACGCCTTAAAAATTCGGGCACATCTGACAAAAAATCTTCTCATAAAATCAAGTACAAAAAGATTCCGAGAGTACATAAAAATCAGAAGGAGGATTTCCCATATGGCAGATACACAGGAGAAAAAAGTCTGTCCCTGTTGCACAAAACACACAATGCGTTCTGAGGAGGAGAGAAAGAAGCTGATCAATCGTCTTAAACGTGTGGAAGGACAAATCCGAGGGATTATCGGTATGCTGGAGAATGATGCGTACTGTAACGATATACTGATCCAGTCCGCAGCAGTCAACGCAGCAGTGAATGCATTTAACAAAGAATTACTTGCCAGCCACATCCGCAACTGTGTGGCAAGAGATATCCGCGAGGGCAAGGATGAGACGATTGATGAGCTGGTGGCTACTTTGCAGAAACTGATGAAGTGAAGGCTGTGTGTTCAGACTATTATAGCATCAGAGTACAGCAGAATAAAGATCCGGGAACTGCAAAGCAGCAGAGCAGTGGATATCAGGTAATAGACAACAAGTCGTAAGGAGGAATAGAAATGGAACAATACAATGTAACCGGAATGAGCTGTGCAGCCTGCAGCAGCAGAGTGGAGAAGGCCGTATCCAGGGTTCCGGGTGTGACATCCTGTTCGGTCAGTCTGCTGACCAATTCCATGGGAGTAGAGGGAACTGCCGGTGCAGGTGAGATCATCAAGGCTGTACAGGATGCAGGATACGGAGCGTCCTTAAAGGGGGTATCCGGGGAGCAGATATCTGCTTCTGCGGCAGAGGAGGCACTGGAAGACCATGAAACACCGGCACTGAAACGAAGGCTGATCGCATCTGTAGGCTTTCTGCTTGTGCTGATGTATTTTTCCATGGGACATATGATGTGGGGCTGGCCTCTTCCGGCATGGTTTAATGATAATCATATTGCCATGGGACTGGTGCAGCTTCTTCTCGCCGGAATCATAATGGTCATTAACCAGAAATTTTTTATCAGCGGCTTTAAGAGTCTGTGGCATCGTGCACCAAATATGGATACCCTTGTAGCACTTGGTTCCATGGCATCCTTTTTGTGGAGTGTTTATGTACTTTTTGCAATGACAAGAGCACAGGTAGACGGAGATTCGGCGGCAGTTATGAATTACATGATGGAGTTCTATTTTGAATCTGCAGCCATGATCCTTACCCTGATCACAGTTGGAAAAATGCTGGAAGCCCGATCTAAGGGAAAGACAACGGATGCGCTGAAAGGTCTGATGAAGCTGGCACCTAAGACAGCAGTTGTTGTCCGGGACGGACAGGAAGCTACAGTGCCCATCGAACAGGTCCGAAAAGGTGATGTTTTTGTGGTACGTCCCGGTGAGAACATTCCGGTGGACGGAGTGGTCCTTGAGGGAAACAGTGCTGTCAATGAGGCGGCACTTACAGGGGAGAGTATCCCTGTTGACAAGAATCCGGGAGATGCAGTCTCTGCTGCAACCGTAAACCAGTCCGGATTTATCAGATGCGAAGCTACTCGGGTAGGCGAGGACACTACTCTTTCCCAGATTATTAAGATGGTCAGTGATGCGGCTGCAACCAAAGCACCTATTGCCAAAATCGCAGACAGGGTTTCCGGAGTTTTTGTTCCGACAGTTATCAGTATTGCGGTTGTCACCACCATTGTCTGGCTGCTGGCAGGAAAAGAGTTCGGATATGCACTTGCCAGAGGTATTTCTGTTCTGGTCATCAGCTGTCCCTGTGCCCTTGGACTTGCCACACCGGTTGCCATTATGGTAGGAAACGGAATGGGGGCCAAAAACGGAATCCTGTTTAAAACAGCAGTATCCCTGGAGGAAGCAGGTAAAATCCAGATCGTTGCATTAGATAAGACAGGAACTATCACAAAGGGTGAACCGCAGGTGACAGATATGGTTCCTGCAAAGGGAATCTCAGAGGAAGAGCTTTTAGGCTATGCCTATGCACTTGAGAAGAAGAGTGAACATCCTCTTGCAAAAGCCATTATTGCCAGAGCAGAAGAGAAAAAGATTGTTTTGCAGAAGGTTTCTTATTTTCAGGCTCTTCCTGGAAACGGTCTTCGTGCAGCATTAAACAGTGAAGTGCTTACAGGCGGAAATATGAAATTTATCAGCAACGAAACCTCTGTATCACCGGAACTGATGAAGCAGGCAGAAAAACTTGCAGGAGAAGGAAAAACACCACTTCTTTTTGCAAAAGGCAGGAAGCTTCTCGGCATGATCGCAGTGGCAGATGTTATAAAAGAGGACAGTCCTCAGGCAATAAAAGAACTGCAGAACATGGGAATCCGGGTAGTAATGCTTACCGGGGATAATGAACGCACAGCAAAAGCAATCGGAGCACAGGCAGGAGTGGACGATGTAATTGCAGGTGTTCTTCCGGATGGCAAGGAAAGTGTGATCCGTTCTCTGAAGGAACAGGGAAAGGTTGCCATGGTAGGAGACGGAATCAATGATGCCCCTGCACTTACCAGGGCAGACATCGGTATTGCGATCGGTGCAGGAACAGATGTTGCCATTGATGCCGCAGATGTGGTATTAATGAAGAGCCGGCTCAGTGATGTACCTGCTGCCATACGTTTAAGCCGGGCAACATTGAGAAATATCCATGAGAATCTTTTCTGGGCATTCTTCTACAATGTGATCGGTATTCCACTGGCAGCCGGTGTATGGATTCCGATTTTCGGATGGACACTGAACCCCATGTTTGGTGCAGCTGCCATGAGCCTTTCCAGTTTCTGTGTGGTAACCAATGCACTAAGACTGAATCTCTTTAAGGTACATGATGCTTCCAGAGACAAAAAAATAAAACAGAATGTGGAAGAAATCCATTATATTTCAGCTAATGCAGAAATGAAAAACGTAACAGAAAACAAAAGTCTAAAGGCAGAGAATCCAGACTTTTGCAACAGTGAAATTCATGATCCAAAAGATCAGGAAAATATAAAAGAAAACAAGGAGAACAAAGAAATGACAACAATCACAGTAAACGTAACAGGAATGATGTGTGGACATTGTGAAGCACATGTGACAAAGGCAGTAAAAGAGGCATTTGGAGTGGAAGATGTAGTTTCCTCCCATGAAAAAGGAACCACAGTGATCCATGCTCCGGAGAAACTGGACGAGGATAAGATCCGCGAAGTGATCAAAGAAGCCGGCTATGAAGTAACTGGTATCACACAGGAATAAAAAACAAAAAGGGGATTTTATGGAAAACCAGAACCAAACACCACATAAAAGACGTGTCCGTTATAAAGGAAAATATCCGAAGAAATTCGAAGAGAAATACAAGGAATTACAGCCTGAGAAATATAAAGATACCATTGAACACGTGATTCAGAAAGGAAATACCCCGGCGGGAATGCATATCTCCATTATGGTTAAGGAAATCCTTGATTTTCTTAATATCCAGCCGGGCGAAACCGGATTTGATGCCACATTGGGCTATGGCGGCCATACGAAAGCAATGCTTCAGTGTCTGAATGGCAAGGGCCATATTTATGCAACAGATGTAGACCCTGAGGAATCCGCCAAAACAAAGAAACGTCTGGCAGAGCAGGGATTCGGGGAAGAACTGCTGACAGTAAAGCTTCAGAACTTCTGCACCATTGATGAGATTGCCAAAGAGGTTGGAGGATTTGACTTTATTCTGGCAGATCTCGGTGTTTCATCCATGCAGATTGATAACCCCAAAAGAGGTTTCTCTTTTAAAACAGACGGACCTCTGGATCTACGCCTGAATCAGGAAACCGGCATCAGTGCAGCCCAGCGTCTGGATACCATTTCCAGAGAAGAGCTTGCGGGAATGCTCTATGAAAATTCTGATGAACCATACTGTGAGGAACTCGCCAAAGCCATTACCGATGAGATCCGCAGAGGCAATCATATTGATACTACCACAAAACTGCGCCAGGTAATCGAAAAAACTCTTGATTTCCTTCCTGAAAAAGAAAAGAAAGAGACAATTAAGAAGACCTGTCAGCGAACCTTCCAGGCATTGCGTATTGATGTTAACCATGAGTTCGAAGTACTGTATGAATTTATGGAGAAGCTTCCGGATGCTTTGCGTCCGGGCGGACGAGTGGCAATCCTTACCTTTCATTCCGGTGAGGACAAGCTGGTAAAGAAAGCGCTTAAAGCAGGATACAAAGATGAAATTTATTCTGACTATGCAAAAGATGTGATCCGCCCCTCAGCCAAAGAGTGCACACAGAACCCAAGAGCTCGTTCCACAAAGATGCGCTGGGCTATAAAGGCTGAATAAAGTTCTAATAAATGTTTGTGAATTACTCGGTAACTGAGTTACCAGAGCATCTGAAAAAAGGCGGGATACCGCCTTTTTTCATGGTGCATCCATGGCGCCACTACTGTTTGCTCTTTAGAGCTATACAGCTGCTTTTATTATTTCCGGTGTTTTCAGTCCGGTTACGGACAGTTCTTTTGCACTGTCCACTGTAAGAAATCAGATAACACAGGAAAGTATACAAAGTTGCATTATTTTGTAGAATTGCTATGAACTATGAACAATTGACGTATTTTGTAAACAAAAGTATACTATGCTTATTAAAAGAACGAAGGAAAGAAGCCCGGAGATTACACCTGACAACAGAGGAGTAATATGTGGAAAGGAATTGAACGGTATGGCTACTGATGAAGAGCTTTATGGGCAATATCTGAGCGGTGACGAGACAGGACTTGAACTATTGATAAAAAAATACGGCGACCCATTGACCTTATACATCGATGGTTATCTGCATGATGTCCATGAAGCGGAGGACTTAATGATGGAAACCTTTTCCTGGCTGTTTACGAAAAAGCCCCGCATCCGTGATGGATGTTTTAAGGCTTATCTCTATAAAGCGGCGCGGCACATGGCTTTACGCCACAAAAGCAGACGGCGGATTATCTTCAGTCTTGACGACCTGACCAGAGAACCGGAGGTGCAGACACTGGTGGAGGAGGTCATCCGCACAAAGGAACGAAATCAGATCCTGCATCTCTGCATGGACGAGTTAAATCCAGGTTATCGGGAGGCTCTTTATCTGACCTATTTTGAGGGTATGAGCTATCAACAGGCTGCTGAGGTCATGGGAAAAAGTGTGAAGCAGATCACAAATATGGTGTACCGGGGAAAAGAGCGTTTACGCGGATTATTGCAACGGGAGGGTATTACAGATGTTGAAAAATGAGGAACGGATTGCGGAGGTAAAACGGCGTATTGCAAAAAAAGAACAACAGCAGAGAATGCGGCGCAGACGGATTGTTTCCGCTGTCTGCATAGCGGCATGCTTTGCAGTGATTGTTGGGGTTTCTTTTGCCATGCCCGGTATTATCGGGCGGATCGAACCCAGTACTTCTTCAGGCTTTGAAACTGCGGCAACGATTTTGGGCGGCAGCACTGCATTGGGATATATGGTGATCGGACTGCTGGCTTTTATCCTCGGCGCGTGCGTGACTATTCTGTGTTTTCACATCCATCAGCTGAACAAAGAGGAGCAGACGGAGAAACAAAAGGGGGACAATGGGGATGGAGCTGATCAGTAACCTTTTTCAATTCGCTGTTACCCTGCTGGGCTTTTGTATGAGTGGCATTCGGTATCTGAAAGATTGAAAACAGACATATTTCCTGCTGACCTGCTTTTACGGCTGCTTTGCCCTTGGCTCTCTTTACTGGACGCTGTATCTGCTTCTGTTTTCTGAAACACCGCAGGTCTTTTATGTGTCAGAGGTTGGCTGGGTAGCCAGCGTGATTTTCCTTTATCTTCTGCAATACACCCTTTCTTCTGCAGAGGAAAGAGACTTTTCGACACGGAAATCTCTGATAGCTCCCCTGATCGGCATTCCGCTTTGTGTATTTTACTGTACTTTTGGGGATGTTCTCTCCAATCTGCTCTGGTGTGGCATGATGATCGTTGTTTCTTATCATTCTATCCGGGGTCTTGCTTATGCGCAGATACAGACGGGAACAGCGTGTAAGATGCGGTATTTCCACATTGGGGTACTGTGCTATGTGGCGGTGGAGTATGTTCTTTGGATCTCTGGCTGCCTGTGGCCGGGCTATTCCATTTCCGCTCCCTATTGCTGGTTTGATCTTCTGCTTACAGGCAGCCTGTTTGCGCTGCTGCCAGCCACAGGAAAGGCGGTGCAGGCATGACATATATTGAAAATGTATTTCTCTGCATGGCTTCGCCCCTGCTGATTGCCGCGCTGTGTATGGGAAAGCGGCAGAGAAAATTCTTTCTGTTCTGCCTTGCCGGGATGGGTGCCTGTCTGCTTTCTGCATACATCAACACCTTTTTTTCCGCACTTTACAGAGCGGACACCTTTACCACTACTACAGAGATCGCCCCGGTGGTGGAGGAAGTGATGAAATTTCTGCCATTGCTCTTTTATTTGCTGATATTTGAGCCGAAAAGAGAGCAGATCAAAAATACCGCCATAGTTATAGCCCTTTCCTTTGCCACATTTGAAAACGTCTGCTACCTGATCCAAAACGGAGCCGGTCATTTTTCTTTTATTTTCTTCCGTGGTATTGGGACCGGAGCCATGCACGTGATCTGTGGAGCCATTGTCGGCGGCGGTCTTGCGTATGTATGGCAGAGAACATGGTTGAAGATTGCCGGAACCTGCGGCCTGCTGGGAGCGGCAATCACCTTTCATGCAATTTATAATCTCCTGATCGCCTACGGCGGTGCAGCACAGTATATTGCTTATCTGCTGCCTGTTCTGATCCTGACAGCGGGAAAACTGATTTTCCGCAGTTCAATACAATAATATAACCTGATTTTCCGCTTTTGGGAGCTGTTTTGGCAGCTCTCAAATTTTTTTAAAAAAATTTGATTTTCAGGTGAGAGTTTTTCGGTTTTTTTGTACCTATATAAGTGAAAGACTTTTTTAGACTGTTTTTGGGGAAGGAGGTTGGAAGGCATGTATGATACCAAAACCCGTATTGCACTGGTAAAAAAACGAATGCATGAATATCACCGCCGCCAGGAGCGGCGCACAGTCTGCCGGCTGTCTGTTCTGTGTACCCTGTTATTCCTGTCTCTTGTGGGAGCAATGGGGATAATGCAAAGCCAGCCAATAAACGTTACGGGAATGTACGGCACAATTCTGCTGCATGAGGACGCAGGCGGCTATGTGTTGGTGGCTGTCATTTCCTTTACTGTGGCAGTCGTGATTACCGCATTATGTATCAAATTCAGAAAAAGAGGACAAAAGAGTCAAGACGCAGAAGATCATATATAAAGAAAGGAAAGGTGGAAAGTATGAGGAAAAAGTTATTAGCCGGGATTCTGGCACTTGCACTGTGTTCCGCAAATATGCCCCTTCAGACCATATTTGCGGAGGAATTTACTTCCGGAAATTCGGATGTAGTGTCAGAAGAAGAAACTCCGGAGATTTTTACCAATGAGGAGCAGGAAACAGCAGGAGAGACAGATGAGGAACTGTCTGTATTCAGTTCAGAAGAGGTTCCTGAGTTTAATGATACCCCCGATGAGGCAATGGCTGCTGCGGAAAATGAAGGAATTGATTTAGCTAATGTTTCGGGCGGAATTTATACTATAAGTTCGGCAGGAAATTACACATTCACATGCAGTAGTGCGTCAACAACAAATATAATTGTGGTTGATGGAAAAAATATTTTGGCGGAAGAAAAAATCAACATTTATCTTAATAACGTAAATATCAATACAACTGCTGGTCCGGCACTAAGGATAAATAAAAATGTGAAGGCTATAGTCACTATCTATTTAACAGGCACAAATAATCTTATAACAAAGAATAACTGGTATGCCGGTTTACAGAAAGATAACTTTGATGGTTCGCTTATAATAACCAAAGATCCAGACGCTACTGCAGGAATCTTAAATGCGATAAGCGATGGCTCGGGGTATGGTGCTGGAATTGGTGGCAGCAGTAGGGGCGGGGAAAGCTATGGCAGAAATATTACCATTGATGGTTGTTCTGTATTTGCTAGGTCTAAATATGGTGCCGGAATTGGTGGCAGCAACGGAGGCAGTGGCTATAATATTATCATTAATGGCGGTTCTGTAACTGCTAGTTCTGAAAGTGGTGCCGGAATTGGTGGCGGCGAAGGAGGTTCTGGCGAAAAAATTACCATTAATGGCAGTTCTGTAACTGCTAGTTCTGATAATGGTGCCGGAATTGGTGGCGGCAAAGGAGGTTCTGGCAATAAAATTACCATTAATGGCGGCTCGGTAAAAGCTACCCGATTGGATTACAAACCCCAAAATAGTTCAGAGCAGAACGTTTACTGTTGTACTATTGAAAATAAAAATTCTGATGTTGTAATAATTGATGGAAATTCTACGTCATGGGAACCCAAAAATCACCTAGCAGTCGATCCTAAGGATACTAATCTGTATGCATGGCTAACTGAAGCAGACCACACTATAACTGTTGGAACTGAAGAAAGGAAGTATTCTTTCAATCAAAATACTAAGCAATTTAGTCGTATAAAAACAGATCCCACCGCTGCCCAATTTGAGTTGACACAGCAAAATTTTACATATAATAAAGATAACCCTGTTAATATTAGTAAATATATCAAATGGAAAGATGATGTCACCGGTCATGGTGAAATTACTCATGTAACGTATTTTAAAAAAGATGGAACTTCACCCATAAACAACCCCACAGATGCAGGTACTTATACTTTTAAGATTAATGTAGATAAAGGTGAATACTACAATTCGGCCAAAGACATAGAATGGACATTTACTATTGAAAAAGCCCCTGTAGCACCAGGAGCAGATCCTAATGAAACTACTATATCCGTTCCATGGTCCTGTAAAAAGATCAGCGACATTACCAACCCTTTTTCGACTGACTGGAAATGGGATAACGATGTTAAGCTTGATCAGGAATTACAAGTTGGAGAACCCATTACAGCTACCGCAGTTTACAATGGCAACGATAAGGGGAATTACGAAAAAGAATCTATCATTTACACAATCACCAGAAAGGAATGCGAACACAAAAATACAGTTGGACGCTACTATTCCTCTCCATCCTGTACTTCCAGTGGATATAGCGGGGACACCTATTGTAACGACTGCAAGAGAACCATCTATTACGGCTCCACGATTCCTGCATATGGCCATGACTATGACAACGGCGTTATCACTACAGAACCAACTATAGAAACTGATGGAATCATAACTTACACCTGTAAACGATGCAAACATCAGGATACAAAAAATCTCGGAAAACTTGGTGACGGGGAACCTTACATTGAGGGAAGTTTCCAGAAGAAAGGCTGGGATGCTGTCAATGATCTGATCAAGGCTTCCAAAGAAAAAGATACCATTTCCATTACCCTGAATGGTGCCAAGGTACTTCCTGCCACTGTTTTATCCGAAATAAAAGGCAAAGATATTTCCCTGAACCTTGATATGGAGAATGGTTTCATTTGGAAGATCAACGGTACTTCCATTACAGCAGAAACACCTGCGGATATAGATCTTTCTGTTACAAACACAGCAGAATATATCCCGGCAGCGTTATACAGCCTGATCTCCACAAACCAGAATGATTTCGGTTTCCATCTTGGAAGAAGCGGAGCTTTCGATTTCCCGGCTGTGCTTTCCGTAAAGGCAGATGCTTCCTGTGCAGGACTTATGGCAAATCTGTTCTGGTATGATGTTGAGAATGGGGTTCTGCAGTGTATCCAGACTGTAACTGTAGGCGGTGCATTTGAGCGCAGTATTCCATATGCTGACTTTACCCTTTCCAAAGGACAGGATTATTTCATAGCATTTGGTACAGAATCTCTCAATGGCAGAGTCATTCACACAGACGGAAGTATCACAGATGAAAACGGTGCATACCTGCGTCCTGCTAACACAAAGATTTCCAGCCATTCCATTGACAGAAATAAATTAACTGTCAAACTTTCCAAAGGATGTGCAGGTGCTCAGGGGTATGACTTCGTGATCAGTAAGAAATCAAATATGCTCCAGACCGGCAAATTCAGCCAGACAGTTTCCTCAACCGGCAAGCCACAGGCATCTTTCAGATATCTGGCAAAAGGTACCTGGTATGTGGCAGCCCGAAGCTGGGTTCTGGATGCACAGGGCAATAAGGTCTATGGTTCCTGGACAAAGATCAAGAAGATCAAGATCACTGTTGTCACACCACAGCAGCCAAAGATCAGGAATATCACTGTAAAAGGAAACACCGTGACTGTCACTTACACAAAATGCAAAAATGCCACAGGTTATGAAATCCTGCTCGGAAACAAATACAAAACCTCCGCAGGTGAGAAATATCCGGTTAAGAAATATCTGAAACGTACAGAAGGCAAAAATACCGTAACTGTAACCTTTACAAACGTAAAGAAAGGCAACTGGTATGTGACAGTACGTTCCTGGAATAGAACCTCCAAGAACAAGTCCAGAGTTTACAGTCCATATTCCACAATGAAGAAATTCAAGACAAAGAAATAGCTTCTCTTTCTTAAATGTTACAGTGAAATGATAAAACATGATATCATCTGAATATATAAAAGCAGGGCAGAAACAGTTTTAATGCTGTTTCGCCCTGCTTTTGTCTGATTTCAATGGGAATTCCCTGTAAAAAAGGAGATTAACTGTGATATTACTTAAGCAAGAGTAAAATACGTTCCTGTTGTCCTGTTTTTTCATTAACTACATCAGCACAGATTACAAAATCCCTGCTGTTTATTGGAATGATAGAGCCATTATCTACATCCTGAGATTTATACCAGCTCTTTTCTATATAAGAAACGCCTTGTTTTATTACATGCCATCCCTTTTTTAAATTAAAAGTTACTTTTACCTTCTTTTTTGCAAATTTGGAATAAGGGATTACTCGATATGCTTCCTTGTTAAAATGTTTACCGGAAATAGTTGAATTACCGATTTTTACTGATACAACTGGATTTGTATATTTTTTTACAGTAAGATTACATTTACGGGTTTTATTTCCATCTTTTGCTGTAATAACAGTTTTTCCTGTCTTTTTGGGAGTTACATTTATAAGGGAATAGTCGAATGATGCATCAGCAACCAAAGGATTGCTGCTGTTTATGAAAGTTAATTTTCCGTCTGCTCCTCTAAAAAAACCGATGAAAGAACTTTTAAAAAAATTTTTTGTCAAATTATTTTTTATTGTCTTTCCAGTATACAAAGTGACTGTTTTTTTACCGCCAAAATATTCTGGCATTCTGGCTTGGACTGGAACTGCTGATAAAATCATAATGAAGATCAGCGAAATTGTTAAAATCTTTTTTAATATTTTTTTCATATTTTTCCTTCCTTTCCTGTGTAGGTAGTTACAAACACCATATCACTTAGTATTATACCCGTAACTGTTTAAAATTCAAGTATAGAATGGTTACTTTGCGCAGATCTGAGGAAACTCCATTCAGAAATGGAACTCTTAAAAGCAGCATAGATACAGGCAGATATACAGCGGACTACCTGTAATGTGGGAACCAGCCATATCTGGCATGGGAAATGCGCATAACTGCGCACCTAAGTTACAGGCGTATCCGCCGATATTCAGTCTGACGCCTAAAGCGTCTGGAAGCACGTGACTTCAGTCATATGAGGATATAATTCACGGTATTCTATTTTCCACAGATTACAAAACCGAAAGAAAAATATGTTAAACTAAAGAAAATGCCAGAGGAGGAAATGCCTTATGATAAGAAAACAACTCTTAATCGGAATACTGGCAGCTATGACTGTCGCACTGCCAGCTGTCGGCATATATGCCGGTTCCGCAGAAGCCAGTGAAATCCAAAGCAGCAATGGAGACACGGTGTCCGGTAATAAAGGAGCCAGTATCGACAAAGCCGTGACATTACAGAATTCCGTAAAAATGACAGACCAAATCTCTGCGGCAGTCAATGGAGAAAATATTATGTTCAGTCCCACAAGCCTTAATTTTGCGCTGGGCATGATCGCAGAAGGTGCAAAAGGAGAGACAAAAGAAGTTCTATGTAATTACCTGGGAACCGATGATTTTGCATCTTATGCAAAGGAATATCTGAACAAGATTAAAGAATATAATACTGAAGATGAGAGTTACGGATATAAGTCAAAATTAAAGATTGCAGATGCAGTCTGGGTGGATAATAATCTGACATTACAGGAAGAATTTAAAAATTCAGTAACGAACGGTTTTGGGGCTGAAGTGGAAAATGTAGATTTTTCCGCTGCAGAGAAAACATGCGGTATCATTAATTCCTGGTGTGACAAAAATACGGAAGGGCTGATCCCGAAAATCATAACCCCGGATCTGATCAATGATACTACCGGACTGTGCTTAACTAATTCACTATATTTTGAGTCCGGATGGAGTGGAGAACCCTGGAATGTTTCTGATACAGAAGAGAAGTTTGGAAACAATGAAAAGACAAAATACATGACCTGTGCCGGAGACAGGTATTATGAAAATGATAAGGCAACAGCATTTGACAGGGAGTATGCAAACGGACTGAGTTTTGTCGGAATCCTGCCTGTCGATGAAGGCGATTTTACACTTGAGGATCTGGATATTGGTGGACTTCTGAAATCTCAGCCAGAGTATGACGAAGTACAATGTAAGATGCCAAAACTTGATTTTGAGACTACCGCCATCCTAAATGACATACTCTCAAGCCTGGGGCTTGACAATATATTTTTCAGCAACGCTGATTTCTCCGGTATTGCAGACAAAAATGTAAATGTAGATACGATACTGCAGAAAACAAAACTGGAACTGGATGAAAACGGCACGAAAGCAGCAGCAGTGACAGCAGTTATCATGGAATGTATGTCAGCTGTAGAGGAGAAAGAACCAGTTATCAAAAATGTGGAACTCACTCGTCCTTTTGCCTTCCTGATCTATGACAGTAGCAATGACGAAATACTGTTTATGGGAAAAGTAATGACAGTTTCCTGATGAAAAGGGGATGCCATGCGTGGCATCCCTCTTCATGAATTATTTTTTTCTGTTCTCAAAATAAACAAAACGGTCAATTGCATCCAGAATATCTTTAAAAGTATCCCTTGGAGCCTCCTCTATATAGGATTTGAGGATTTCAGTTTCGTTTTTACGGAATCTTCCGTAAAAGATATCATATAAATTATGTCCGCGGAGACAGATACGGATTTCTTCCATATGTTCTCTGATATCTGTAGTATCTTTGAGAGCATGGCCGATCATTTCTGTGAGATGCTGACCGCTTTTTAATTTGTATAGATATTCATTCCACTTTTTCAACAGGATTTCGTAGAAATCATCCTCACTTTTTATCACTCCGATTTTTTCCATTATCTTCGGATCCAGGAAATAATTCTCAAAGGAATAATACTTCAGGATCAGAACATTTTCTCGAGTCACACGCGGCAGTCTGTCCATATCCTCACGGTTACGAGCCTCATAATACCTGCACAGGGAAGAAGCCAGTTCTTCTGCATCTTTACCATCCCCATCCCGGATCATCAGGAAATTATCACGCAGATATGTCTGATATTGTGGTTTTATCACAATAACAAATATGATGTGAATCATGAAGTACACGGTATTCCCTTGGTGTACATCCATAACACTCCATAAAATATTTGGAAAAATAACTCAGGTGATTAAATCCACACAGCATGGCAATTTCCGTAATACTTTTCCGGGTGGTACACAGAAGCTGACAGCTGATTTTCAACCTGTATGCATTCAGAAATTCAACTGGTGACTGTTGCATATAATGCTTAAAAATCTGGCAGCACTTACTAGGAAACGACTTCTGAGGAATCCGGCATAAGCTCTGTTCTGATTAAATCCAAAAAACTCACCTCGTGTACGATTTTTATAAAAATCAAAGACTATTCTGATAGATTTCCATATATGAGAATACTATAATTATAGCATCTGCAAAAGTAAAAAATCAATCGGAAACAATGTAGTGATTGGCGCAGGAAGTGTGGTATCCAAAGATATCCCTGATAATATGAGCGCAGCTGCCCTGGAAAGTAAACTGATCGTGACTACGCTGAAATAAATTATAAAGGGATGGTGAAGGAGGATGTTTAGTAACATATAGTCAACATGATAGAATAAATGTTTATACTCTATCTTGCATCTTCTATTTATTCATGTTAAAATCTTAAGATGTCAAAAATACAATATATACGAGATAAAAAACAGCAGTGAGCTGTTATGAAGATAGGAGATAACAATTAAATGGCAATGAGTCCGATGATGCAGGAATACTGCAAGACAAAGGAACAATATAAAGACTGCATTCTATTTTACCGTCTGGGAGATTTCTACGAGATGTTTTTTGATGATGCGTTGCTTGTCACCAAAGAGCTGGAGATCACCCTTACAGGAAAGGACTGCGGATTAGAGGAGAGGGCACCCATGTGTGGTGTCCCTTATCATGCTGCGGAGACTTATATTAATCGTCTGATCGAGCGGGGACATAAGGTAGCAATCTGTGAGCAGGTAGAGGATCCTAAAAAAGCCAAAGGACTGGTAAAGCGTGAGGTTGTAAGGATTGTAACCCCAGGAACCACACTGGATGCTGCTGCTCTTGATGAGACAAAGAATAATTACCTGATGTCTATTGTGTCCATGGAAGAACATTTCGGATGTGCTATTGCAGACATTACAACAGGTGACTGTTTCCTTACAGAGGTGGATAAACCTCAGAAACTCCTGGATGAGATCAACAAATTTGTTCCTGCAGAGATTATCTGTAATGATTCTTTTTATATGTCTAATATAGATACAGATGACTTGCAGAACCGTCTTGGGATCTGTGTTTTTTCATTGGATTCCTGGTATTTCGATGACGAGTTGTGCCGCCGCACACTAAAAGATCATTTTCATGTAGGTTCTCTGGAGGGATTGGGCGTTGGTGATTATGACTGCGGGATCATTGCTGCAGGAGCTCTTTTCTTATATCTGAAAGAAACCCAGAAGACAGCCTTGTCCCATATGACAACTATCCGTCCTTATGCAGCAGAGAAATATATGCTTATCGACAGTTCCAGCCGCAGAAATCTGGAACTTGTGGAAACCCTGAGAGAGAAACAGAAAAGAGGTTCTCTTCTCTGGGTACTGGATAAGACAAAAACAGCAATGGGAGCCAGAACTCTCCGCAGTTATGTGGAACAGCCACTGATCGACAGAGATGAGATTGAACAACGTCTGGAAGCACTGGAAGAGTTAAATAAAAACGGAATGCTCCGGGATGAGATCAGGGAATATCTGGGACCTGTTTATGACCTGGAACGACTGATCAGCCGTATCAGCTATAAATCTGCGAATCCAAGAGATCTGATCGCATTTGCTTCTTCGCTGGAAATGCTTCCTTATATAAAACAGGTTTTAAAAGAATTTAAAACACCTCTGCTTCAGAAAATCTATGAGGATATGGATTCGCTGGAGGATGTGACAGATCTGATCAAACGTGCCATCGTGGAAGATCCGCCTCTTGCACAGAAGGATGGAGGCATTATTAAAGAGGGCTATAATGAAGATGTAGATAAATTCCGCCGTTCCAGGACAGATGGTAAGAAATGGCTTTCAGAACTGGAGGCCAAAGAGCGGGAGCGTACAGGCATCAAAACAATGAAGATCAAATATAATCGCGTATTTGGTTATTCACTGGAGATCACCAATACTTTTAAAGATCTGGTGCCGGATAATTATATCCGTAAACAGACGCTTACCAATGCAGAGCGATACATTACCCAGGAGTTAAAAGAACTGGAAGACCTGATCCTTGGGGCAGAGGATAAGCTGTATGCTCTGGAATATGAACTGTTCTGTAATGTGAGAGATACAGTCGGGAAAGAAGTTATGCGGATCCAGAAGACTGCCAAGGCAGTGGCTGCACTGGATGTGTTTGCTTCTCTTGCCCTGGTTGCGGAAAGAAATCATTTTGTACGTCCGAAGACAAATACAACAGGTGTGATAGATATTAAAAACGGCCGTCATCCTGTTGTGGAACAGATGATAGAGAACGATATGTTTATTGCGAATGATACATATCTGGATAACCATAAGAAAAGGGTATCCATTATCACAGGTCCGAACATGGCAGGTAAGTCTACCTACATGAGACAGACTGCCCTGATCGTACTGATGGCACAGATCGGAAGCTTTGTCCCTGCTGAAAAAGCAAACATTGGAATTGTTGACAGGATTTTCACCCGTGTGGGTGCCTCTGATGATCTGGCAAGTGGTCAGAGTACCTTTATGGTAGAGATGACAGAGGTTGCCAATATTTTGAGGAATGCAACTGCAAGAAGCCTTCTGATTCTTGACGAGATCGGACGTGGCACCAGTACATTTGACGGTCTTGCCATTGCCTGGGCTGTGATCGAGCATATCAGCAATACAAAGCTTTGTGGTGCAAAGACATTATTTGCCACCCATTATCATGAGCTTACTGAACTGGAGGGTAAAATTCCGGGAGTTAATAACTACTGTATTGCTGTCAAGGAAAAAGGGGACGATATTGTATTTCTGCGTAAGATCGTTCAGGGCGGCGCAGACAAAAGTTATGGTATCCAGGTTGCCAAGCTTGCCGGTGTTCCGGATTCTGTGATTCAGAGAGCAAAGGAACTGGTGGAGGAACTGAGTGATGCGGATATTACGGCAGCAGTAAAAGACCTGACATCTGCGAAAAAGAAAAAGCCTGTATACGATCAGATGGATATGGCACAGATGTCTCTGTTCGATACAGTTAAGGATAACGATATCATTGATGAGATAAAAGGTCTTGATATGGGGAATATGACTCCTATCGAGGCAATGAATACACTTTATAACCTGCAGAACAAGATTAAGAACAGATGGTGATAAAAGTTGAGAAAAATTGCAGTATTAGACCAGCAGACCATAGATAAGATCGCTGCCGGTGAGGTAGTGGAACGTCCGTCCTCCATTGTGAAGGAGCTTGTGGAAAATGCAATTGATGCAGGAGCAACTGCTGTAACAGTGGAGATCACAGACGGCGGCAAAAAGATGATACGTATCACAGATAATGGCGGGGGTATGGAAAGAGATCAGGTACCCCTGGCATTTTTGCGTCATGCCACCAGTAAGATTGAAAAGGTTGAGGATCTGGAACACATTGCGTCTCTTGGATTTCGCGGTGAGGCTTTGTCCAGTATTGCTGCTGTTGCACAGGTGGAACTGATCACAAAAACCCCATCTGCATTAAGCGGCGTCCGTTATGTGATCAACGGTGGTGTACAGGAGTCTTTAGAGGATATGGGAGCACCGGAAGGAACTACTTTCCTGGTGAGAAATCTTTTTTACAATACACCTGCTAGAAGCAAGTTCCTGAAATCAGATACTACGGAGGGAAATTATGTCAGCACTTTGATGGAGCAGCTGGCATTGTCCCATCCTGAGATTTCTTTTAAATATATCCAGAATAAACAGGTGAAGCTTCATACTTCCGGAAATTACAATGTGAAAGATGTGATCTATAATATATATGGAAGAGATATCACCAAAGCACTTCTTGAGGTATCCTACGAGAATGATTTCATGAAGATTGAGGGTTTTGTGGGAAAACCGGAGATTTCCAGAGGTAACCGTACCTTTGAGAATTATTATATTAACGGACGTTTTGTAAAGAACCGGATCATTGCAAAGGGGATAGAGGATGCCTATAAGGGTTTTCTCATGCAGCATAAGTTTCCCTTTGTTTCTCTTCATATTCAGATGGAGGGAAATGATCTGGATGTAAATGTGCATCCAAGCAAGATGGAGGTGCGGTTTGCAAGAGGAACAGAAGTTTATGATGCAGTTTACGAGACAGTTCACAAGGCTCTTACCACAAGAGAAATGATCCAGACAGTGCCTTTTGGAAAAGAAGAACCGATTAAAAAGCAGCAGCCTGTGGTAAAACCGGGGGATGTACCGGAGCCATTTGAAACCAGACGTCGGGCTGAAATTCCGGAGTATCGTCCACAGACTGTAAATACAGCTTCCAGGGTTTCTGAGCATACCGCACTACCACGAGGAACTGTTACAATGGCAGAACAGGCAGTGCGTGAACAGCAGATCTATCAGACCAGGGATCCTCTTACCAAGGCAGAGGAACAGCTTTTTGAGGGAACACTAAGCGATAAAACGAATGAAGAACAACCGGTATTTTCAGAGACAAAGCAGGAAATTGCAGAACAGAAAACTGCAGAATATCTGAAGACTGCTGTGGATTCAGAAGGAAACAGAAAACAGATAGAACAAAACAAAAATGTAATATCAGAAGAAATCAGACCACAGCAGCTGGAATTATTTGAGGAGAAACTTCTTGCTCCTGAATCCCGAAGCCGTCATCAGCTGATCGGACAGATTTTTGATACTTACTGGCTTGTTCAGTTTGAGGATAAATTTTTTATTATCGACCAGCATGCGGCACATGAAAAGGTTTATTATGAACGTTTCGTAAAAAGGTTTCGTGAGCAGACAGTAGAATCCCAGTACCTCAGCCCGCCGCTGATCGTATCTCTGAATCTTCAGGAAGAAGCTCTTCTTAAGGCTAACCGTAAATATTTCGAGGATTTTGGATTTGAGATTGAACCATTTGGCGGTAAGGAATACTGTATCAATGCAGTCCCGGCCAATCTGTACGGTCTTACGGAGGAAGAACTTTTTCTGGAAATGCTTGACAATCTTGCTTCTGAGAAGGATAAGGATCCACTTGGAATCTTTGCTTCCAGACTGGCCACCATGGCATGTAAGGCTGCGGTAAAGGGAAATCACCAGATGTCCGACCGGGAAGCAAATGCCTTGATCGATGAACTGCTCACACTGGAGAACCCCTATCACTGTCCTCATGGAAGACCGACGATTATTTCCATGACTAAAACAGAACTGGAAAAGAAATTTAAACGTATTGTATAGTTTATATAAAGGAGCTATTATGAAAAAGCCACTGATCGTTCTTACAGGACCGACGGCAGCAGGAAAAACCCATCTATCCATTGCTCTTGCGAAAGCAGTAAACGGAGAGATCATTTCTGCTGATTCCATGCAGGTCTACAAATATATGGATATTGGATCAGCTAAGATCCGGCCGGAGGAGATGCAGGGAGTAAAGCATTATCTGGTAGATGAACTGCTGCCTCAGGAAGAATTTCATATCGTGAAATTCCAGCAGATGGCAAAAGCTGCCATGGAAGAAATTTATGCCAAGGGGAAAATTCCTGTTCTGGTAGGAGGAACCGGATTTTATATACAGGCTATTACAAAGGATATTGATTTTACTCAGGCAGAGCAGGAAGACGGATACCGTCAGGAGCTGGAACAGCTTGCTGCAGAGAAGGGAAATGAATATCTGCACCAGATGCTTTTGGATGTTGATCCTGTCAGTGCCGGGGAAATCCACGCCAATAATGTAAAACGTGTGATCAGGGCACTGGAGTTTTATCATCAGAACCAGTCGCCGATCTCCGCACATAATCAGGAGCAGAAGGAACACGAAACCCCTTATAATCTGGCATATTTTGTGCTGAATGTACCAAGGGAACTTCTTTATAAACGGATTGATGACCGTATTGATGAGATGTTAAAAGAGGGACTCCTTGAGGAAGTGCAGAAGTTAAAAGATATGGGATACCACAGGGGGATGGTTTCCATGCAGGGACTTGGATATAAAGAAATCCTTGCATATCTGGATGGCGAGTATCCGTTAGAGGAAGCGGTCAGGATCCTGAAAAGAGATACCAGACATTTTGCAAAACGCCAGCTGACCTGGTTTCGCAGGGAGAAGGATACCATCTGGATGAATAAGGATGAATTTGACTATAATGAAGACAGAATCCTTGATGAAATGCTGAAGGTATGCAGGGACAGAGGAATTTTATAACCGAATTTTTCTTAAAAATCACTGATACAGAATAAGTGAAATTCAGAGATAAAATAAAGATAATAATGCAAACAGAAATGAGGACGAAACAAATTATGAAAGAAATGTACGCACAGCTTGGGATTTCTTCAGAGGTTTATGACTTTGGTCATAAGATTGAGGAATCTTTAAAAGAAAGATTTGAAAAATTTGATAAAACGGCAGAATATAACCAGATGAAGGTGCTTCTTGCCATGCAGAAAAATAAGGTAAGTGCCGAATGCTTCGGAAGTTCTTCCGGTTATGGATATGACGATATTGGCCGGGAAACACTTGAAAAGGTTTATGCAGATACTTTCCATACGGAAGCCTGTCTGGTACGCCCGCAGATCACATGCGGAACTCACGCGCTTGCCATTGCCTTATTCGGTAATCTCCGTCCGGGTGATGAACTTCTGGCACCTGCCGGAAAGCCTTACGATACTCTGGAAGAGGTAATCGGCATCCGCCCGTCAAAAGGTTCTCTCGCAGAATATGGAGTAAGTTACCGTCAGGTGGAACTGTTAGAAGACGGAACCTTTGATTATAACAGCATCCGTAAAGCAATCAATGAAAAGACACGTCTTGTGGAGATCCAGCGTTCCAAAGGATACCAGACACGTCCGTCTTTCTCTGTAAAGCAGATTGGAGAACTGATTTCTTTTGTAAAGAGTATTAAACCGGATGTGATCTGTATGGTGGATAACTGCTACGGTGAGTTTGTAGATACCATTGAGCCAAGTGATGTGGGAGCTGATATGATCGTTGGTTCTCTGATCAAAAATCCGGGCGGCGGACTTGCGCCTATCGGCGGTTATATTGCAGGTACTAAGGAGTGCGTGGAGAATGCTTCTTACAGAATGACCTGTCCCGGACTTGGCAGTGAGGTAGGCGCAACTCTGGGAGTCAACCGTTCTTTCTTCCAGGGATTTTTCCTTGCACCAATGGTTACCAAAGGTGCGTTAAAGGGAGCTGTGTTTGCGGCAAATATTTATGAGAAACTTGGATTCCCGGTAATCCCGGATTCCACAGAGCCACGTCAGGACATCATTCAGGCAGTAAGCCTTGGCACACCGGAAGGTCTGATCGCGTTCTGTAAGGGTATTCAGGCAGCAGCTCCGGTTGACAGTTATGTGGATCCGGAGCCATGGGATATGCCCGGATATGACAGTCAGGTTATCATGGCAGCAGGTGCTTTTGTGCAGGGTTCTTCTATCGAACTTTCTGCAGATGGTCCGATGAAGCCTCCATATGCAGTGTATTTTCAGGGAGGACTTACCTGGGAACATGCAAAACTGGGTGTTCTGATGTCCCTGCAGAAAATGGTTGATAAAGGACTTGTAACTTTATGAAAAAAAGACAGGTAGTAATCACAGGAGCAGGAGCCTGTGGACTGATGGCAGCGATCATGGCAGCCCGAAACGGGGCAGCAGTCACTGTTCTGGAACAGAACGAGAAACCCGGAAAGAAAATCTGTGCTACAGGAAACGGCAGATGTAATTTTTCCAATCTTGCAAGACCGGATGATGCATACAGAGGCGAACATCCGGAATTTGTCGAAGATGCACTCAGAGAGTTTTCTGTCGAGAATACCATTGAGTTTTTCAAAGAGATAGGAATCTATCCTTTAAACAGGAACGGCTATCTTTATCCGAGAAGCAATCAGGCGCAGAGTGTTGTAGATGTACTGTGTATGGAGGCTGCCAGTCTGGGTGTGAAAATAAAGACAAACGAACAGGTTACAGAAATAAAAACCGGGACAAATGAAAAGAATTTCCAAATCCTGACAAAAGGATGGCACTATGATGCAGATGCACTGATACTTGCCAATGGATCCCGGGCATCTTCTGTTTCAGGTTCAGACGGCAGCGGATATATGCTGGCAGAGAGCTTTCATCACCGCATTGTCCCGGTTTATCCGGCACTTACTGCCCTGAAGTGTAAAGGTTCTTCTTTTAAGGCATGGGCAGGCGTACGTACAGAAGGAGAGATTTCTCTTTTTACAGATGGGAAATTCTGTAAATCTGAACATGGCGAGCTACAGCTTACAGAATACGGAATCTCCGGAATCCCAGTGTTTCAGCTCAGCACTTATGCAGTACGTGCAGTCAGAGAAGGACATAAAGCAGAGCTCCGCATTAATTTCATGCCGGAGCTGTCAGAAGAAGAATTAAAGAAACTTATGTATGCACGAAAGAAGGCATGTCCCTATAAAAAAGAAAAAGAACTCCTGGTGGGACTTTTCCCGGAAAAGCTTATCAAAATCCTTATATCACAAAAACAACTGGTTTCTGCCATAAGGGAATTTCCTCTTGAAGTGCAGGATGGTATGTCATTTTCACAGGCACAGGTCTGCTCCGGGGGAGTAGATACCTCACAGGTAAATTCTCAAACCATGGAGTCAAAGCTCTGTAAGGGTCTGTATTTTGCAGGGGAGCTTCTGGATATTGACGGTACATGCGGCGGATATAATCTGCAATGGGCATGGAGCAGCGGCGCAGTGGCCGGCAAAAATGCAGCAAAGGAGGAGAAAAATTGATTCGAATTTCACAGTTGAAACTTCCGATCACACATACAAAGGCACAGCTCGAAAAAAAGATTGCAAAAACATTAAAAAATCCCGGAAACAGTTTTACTTACGAAATAAGAAAGCAATCTCTGGACTGCAGACACAAAAATGACAAAATCTTTGTATATACTGTAGATGTAACGATCAGAGATGAACAGAAACTCGCCAAAAAAGTTAACAATAACAACATTATGTTAATCAAAGAGAAACCATATGAATTTCCCTCTCCGGGTGAGACACCTCTTTTACATTCTCCCGTTATTGTGGGAAGTGGTCCTGCAGGGCTTTTCTGCGGATGGTATCTTGCGAAGGCCGGATATTGTCCAATAATACTTGAACGCGGAGAAGAGGCTGAGAAACGTCAGAAAACAGTAGAGAATTTCTGGAAAAATGGTGTTCTTGACCCTGAGTCCAATGTACAGTTCGGAGAGGGCGGCGCCGGCACCTTTTCCGACGGAAAGCTGAACACGCTGGTAAAAGATCCTTACGGACGTAATCATGAGGTACTGAAGCGTTTCGTAGCTGCCGGCGCACCGGAAGAAATTATTTATCAGCAGAAGCCACATCTGGGAACGGATGTGCTGGTTGGTATTGTTGAAAAAATGCGTCATGAAATCGAAGAAATGGGAGGAAAATTCTGCTTCCGTTCCAAGGTGACAGATCTGATTTTTGAGAACAATACATTAAAAGAAATTGAGATCAACAATGATAAGAGAATCCCTGCACAGGTCTGTGTACTGGCACCAGGACACAGTGCAAGAGATACTTTTGAAATGTTACAGAAACGTGGTGTTTATATGGAGCCAAAGTCATTTGCAGTGGGGTTGCGTATTGAACATCCTCAGGAAATGATCAATATGGATCTTTATGGAGAGCCTGAGAATGAATTACTTGGTGCAGCCAGCTATAAAGTAACCCATAAGTGTGCAAATGGCAGAGGTGTTTATTCTTTTTGTATGTGTCCGGGCGGATATGTTGTAAATGCATCCTCTGAACCCGGTCGTCTCGCAGTGAACGGAATGAGCTATCAGGCACGTGATTCCAGAAATGCAAACAGTGCCATGATCGTCACAGTCACACCAGAAGATTTCCCGGATAAAGGAGTTCTTGGCGGCGTAGAATTTCAGCGTGATCTGGAGAAAAAAGCATGGGAACTCGGAGAAGGAAAAATTCCTGTTCAGCTGTTTGGTGATTTTTGCAAAAATCAGGCAAGTGAAGCATTAGGAGAGGTTACTCCCTGTATGAAGGGAGAATATATACTGACAAATGTACGCTCTGTTCTGCCAAAAGCAGTAGGCGATTCTATTGAAGAAGGTGTCAGAGCCTTCGGAAAACGAATTTCCGGATTTGACAGAGAGGATGCACTGCTCAGTGGCATTGAAAGCCGTACTTCTTCCCCTGTAAGGATCGTACGTGATCAGGAGCTCACAGCAAATATGGCGGGAATTTATCCATGTGGCGAAGGTGCAGGTTACGCAGGCGGAATCACAAGTGCTGCCATGGATGGAATCAAAGTTGCTGAGACTGTATGCCGAAAATATGCGGCTATAAAAAATAATTGATCTCTTAAGCGGGATATTACCGATAACCAGTAACCCAGTAACGTTACTGTTCACTCCGTTCACAGTAACGTAGCCAAAATTCATTCCAGATTGCCTGCGGCAATGGAATTTTGGCTTGTATGTCTCGGGATTTTGGCATATTCATGCCAAAACACCTCGCGGGACAGTGGTGTGTGAACAGTAACCCAGTAACTATAAAGTTCACATAAAAATCAGAGAGGAGAGTGTACATCTCTCCTCTTTTATGCTAGAATATAATTTGCAATTTGCCCAGAGGCTTTAGAGAGCACAGGCAGACTTATGAATAATGCAAATAATATTATGAAGCAGCTTCCCAGGGAACAGCGGCCGTATGAGAAATGCTTTATGCAGGGTGAGGGTTCATTAAATGACACTGAACTGCTGGCAGTAATCCTGCGCAGCGGCACTTCAGGAAAGAATTCACTGGCACTTGCACAGGAGATCCTGAAATTTATGGAGTCGTCCTCCTATCCCGGCCTTATGGGGCTTATGCATGTATCTGTACAGGATCTTATGAAGATTCATGGAATCGGACAGGTAAAAGCAGTACAGTTAAAATGCATTGGAGAACTTTCCAAAAGAATTGCCAAGGCTGCTGCCAGACCGCAGATAGTTATGAACAATCCCTCCTCCATAGCAGCTTATTATATGGAAGAACTCCGCCATGAAGAGCAGGAACTGGTGATCTGTATGATGTCAGATGTGAAAGGACATTTTCTGGGAGATAAGATACTGACCCGGGGAACTGCAACCGGTTCGCTGGTAACACCAAGGGAAATCTTCATGGAAGCCCTGCGCCGCCATGCAGTCAGTCTGATATTGATACACAATCATCCAAGTGGTGATCCTACACCAAGTCCGGATGACTTACAGATCACAGCCAGGATTTATCAGGCGGGGGAACTGCTGGGAATACATCTGCTGGATCATATTGTGATCGGGGATCAGAGATACTGCAGCTTCAGAGAAGAAGGATTATGGAATACATGTACAGAATAAGGCAACAACAAAGGGGCAGAATATGCTATTTGAGAAAACATATGGAATAGATTTGGGAAGCAGTTCCGTAAAAGTCTATTCTTTTTTCAGAAACAAAACTTATATCGAGAAAAATATGATCGCGTCCAAGGGACACACGATCATTGCAATGGGAAATGAAGCATACGATATGTTTGAGAAATCCCCCACAGATATTACGGTTACTTCGCCAATGACATTTGGCATGATCGCTAATCTGGAACTTCAGGAGATTGTTCTTTACAGTATGATCCGAAAGATCGATCATATCCTGGGATTTGGCGCAACAATGTATTTTACTGTTCCTCTGGATATGACTGCGGTTGAGAAACGGGCATATTTTCATGTGGCGAATGGTCACTGGTTAAAGAAAAATCGCGTATTTATGGTAGAGGCACCCATTGCAGATGCCATTGCCATGGGTGTCAATCTGAAAGATCCGGAAGGAAATATGATCGTAAATATCGGTGCACAGAGTACAGAAGTATCGATCATCACCGGAGGAAAGATCATTATCAGCAGGAAAATACCGCTGGGAGGCAGACAGATGAATGAATCTGTCTGCAGTGAAATACGTAAAAGATATAATCTGCAGATTGGCACAAGGACTGCCAAGAGGCTTAAGATGGTCATGGGACGTCTCAGTGATCCGAAAAAGGAAGTACGTAAGGTTGTAGGAATTGACTGTATTTCCGGACTGCCAAGAGAAGAAATCATTTCTTCTTATGTGGTAAATGACGGTATCATGAACTGTCTGAATGAGATTGCAGCAGAGATGAAAACATTTCTGGAGCGAATTCCTCCCCAGATTTCCTACCATATTGCGAAACAGGGGATTTACATAACCGGAGGCAGTACCAGACTTCCTTATATTGATAAATACCTTGCCAGTTATACGGGATTCACCTTTAATCTGTCAGATTTTTATGAAACCTCGGCAGTTACAGGTCTGGAGAAAATAATCAGAAATAAAGAACTGCGTGAATGGGCAGTACCGGTTACGCAGAGAAAACTATAATTTTTAGGGGTGCATCAATGAAAAACCTGAAAAAGAAAGTACATTTTAGGATTAAATTAAAAAGTAAACATCTTCTGGTCATTATGTCGATTTTCTGCGTCAGCTGTATTGCTGCCACTTTTTCATCCGGCGTAACCACTGCACCGCTGCAGGATGCCGCCGGGATACTGATCGTTCCATTTGAAAACAGCATCAATCGGATCAGTTCAGTTCTGAAAGGAATGCAGGACCGTATGCGTGATAAAGAAGAAATCCTCAGTGAGAACGAAAATTTAAAGGCACAGATAGACAGTCTCACAGAACAGAACAATAAACTGATCCAGGATCAGACAGAATATGTAAGATTACAGCAGATGTATAATCTTGACCAGCAGTATACCGAATATCCAAAGATTGCTGCAGAAATCATATCCAAAGATCCGGGCAACTGGTATGATACCTTTATGATCAACCGGGGATCTGCAGACGGCATTCGTGTGGATAATAATGTACTTGCAGATAAAGGTCTGGTCGGGATCGTGACAGAGGTCGGAACTCACTGGGCGACTGTACGTTCCATTATCGATGACAGCAGCAATGTCAGTGCCATGACTGTCAGCACACAGGATAACTGTGTGGTGGAAGGAGATCTGGAACTCATCGATGAGGGTAAATTAAGCTTCAGCCAGTTGTATGACCAGAATAATAAAGTAACAGTGGGGGAACGCATCGTTACCTCCAATATCAGTGAGAAATATGTAGAGGGACTATTTATCGGATACGTCAGTGAGGTGGAACAAAACAGCAACAATCTGACCAAAACAGGTACCATTGTCACACCTGTAGATTTCCAGCATCTGAAAAATGTACTTGTCATTACAGTAAATAAACAGGATTCTGTTAATGACAATGCTCAGGCAGCTCAGGAGGCGACTGCAAATGAAGAGTAAGATAGCGTTATTTTTTATGATCCTGATCAGTTTTCTTCTTCAGTGTACTCTTCTTCATGTGATATCCATCGGTTCTATTACGCCGAATCTGATCCTGATCCTGTGTATATCCATGGGGCTGATGCGCGGAAGAAAAAGTGGACTGTGGACAGGATTTTTCTGTGGATTTCTGGTAGACATGTTCTATGGCTCTGTGTTTGGTTTCTACGCTCTGATCTATATGTATATTGGCTTTTTAAGCGGATATGCCCACAGGATCTGCTATGATGATGACATAAAGGTTCCGGTTATGCTTGCAGGTATCGGGGATTTACTGTACGGACTTTCTGTCTATGCATTGCAGTTTCTGCTCAGGGGACGTCTGGGGCTCGGAACCTATTTATACCGGATTATTTTACCGGAGATTTTTTATACAGTGATCCTTACACTGATTGTTTACCGGGTATTTCATTATATTAATTATCATTTCATGAAGAATCCATCAATGAAGGAAAGTGAGTCTATTTGGGTACTAAAATAAAAAGATTTTTTAAAAAGATACGAATAAAACGTACCACAGTACTGGTACTGGTTTTTGTATTTATGTCAGCCACTCTGGTCCGTCAGCTTTTTGAACTGCAGATCATCCAGGGAGAGGCTTATATCAGCAAATTTGAATCAAGAACAACAAAAAAACGTGTGATCAAAAGTACGCGTGGCAATATCTATGACAGAAATGGTGAGGAGCTGGCAACAAATGTGCTGGCTTATTCTGTTACCTTTGAGGATAATGGAACTTATGATTCTACCAGAGAAAAGAATCTTACACTGAACGGGATTGCCTATAAAGTCCTGAAAATCCTTGAGTCCAACGGGGATTCCATCAGTACCGGCTTCCATATTGTTTTGGATGAGAGCGGGAATTATGCTTTTGATGTTGATGAGGGATTTACTCTGAACCGTTTTCGTGCGGATATTTACGGAGAACCGTTGATTGATAACCTGACAAAAAAACAGAAAAATGCCACTGCAGATCAGATGATCGAGTTTATGAGCGGAAAAGAGGGATTTTCCATTGTTCTTTACGGCGATAATGCTTATACCAAAGAAGAACTGACATCCCATGGACTTCCGGAGAGCCTGTCAAAGCAGGATATACTTGAGCTTTCCAAAATCCGCTATGCACTGAGCACTAACAGTTTCAAGAAGTACATGGCCGTTACGATTGCTTCAAATATAAGCGAAAAATCTGTAGCTGCAATCAGGGAAAATCAGCCGGAGCTTCAGGGAATTGACATTGTAGAGGATTCTGTCCGCAAATACATTGATGATGCAAGCATGGGACCAATTCTTGGTTATACGGGACAGGCTTCTTCAGAAGAGCTTGAAGAACTGAGACAGAAGAATCCTGATTATTCAAATGATGCGATCATCGGTAAATCGGGAATTGAGAAATATATGGAAACATCTCTTCAGGGAACAGACGGTGAAGAAACTGTCACTGTCGATAACCTTGGCAAAGTACTTAAGATTGACGACAGCACGAGAGTAGAACCTGTCGCAGGTAATGACACCTATCTTACCATAGACAGCAGCTGGCAGTCCGCTATCTACCAGATCCTGAAACAGAGAGTTGCCGGAATCCTTTTATCCAAGATTGAAGCATCCAAAACCTATGATTTCAGTGTAAATGATGCTGCACAGATTAAAATACCGATCTATGATGTATATAATGCCCTGATTGCCAACAGTGTCATCGATATCAATAAATTCAGTGATGCCAACGCTTCCGATACAGAAAAAAAATTATATGCCAAATTTCAACAGAAACAGCAACAGGTTTTTGATACAATAACTAACAGGTTGACAGCTGAGAATCCACCGGCCGTAAAAGATGAAGATGATCAGATCCAGGAATACCTTACTTATATCTGTGATGATCTTCTCAGAGATACGCTGGGGGTTATCTCAAAGAATGCCATTGATACCTCTGACAGTACTTATCAGAAATGGACAACCGATAAAGATATCAGTCTGAAAGATTATCTGACATATGCGGCAAGTCAGAACTGGATCGATATTTCCAAATTTTCTACAGAAGGAGATTATCTGGATTCCGATGAAGTATATCAGGCTCTTACAGATTATCTGATCGATTATCTTAAAAAAGACACCAATTTCTCAAAACTTCTATATAAGTATATGCTTCAGGAGGACACCATTTCCGGAAGCGAGATCTGTCTGGTGCTGTATGAACAGGGAGTTTTATCAAAAGATGATGGCAGTTACGAGGCACTGGCCTCCGGCTCCATGACAGCTTATGACTTTATGATCAATAAAATTTATACTCTCGAAATAGAACCTGCACAGCTTGCGCTGGAGCCATGTTCTGCTTCTGCAGTAATCACAGATGTCAAAACAGGGGATGTTCTTGCATGCGTATCCTACCCGGGATATGACAATAACCGTCTGGTAAATAACATGGATACGGATTATTATGCGAAATTATCTACAGATAAATCCAGTCCGTTTTTCAATAAAGCAACCCAGCAGACAGCAGCACCGGGTTCTACATTTAAGATTCTGTCTACAATTGCCGGAATGTCTGAAGGAGTGATCGATGACGGAACATACATTAACTGTACCGGCTCCTTTGATCTTGTAACACCTCCGATCAACTGCTGGAACAAACAGGGACATGGAGAGATCGAGATCAGGGAGGCGATTGAGCAGTCCTGTAACTCTTATTTCAACATGGTTGGTTTTAAACTTGGTCAGGATGCAGACGGAAACTTTTCAGAAAACCGAAGCCTGAGTGTACTGCAAAAATATGCTTCAGAGATTGGTCTGGATAAGAAAACAGGTATCGAGATCACAGAATCCGCACCTCATGTGTCAGATTCCTACGCAGTCCCGTCTTATATCGGACATGGTACCAATGATTATACCACCAGTCAGCTGGCACGTTATGCAACAGCGATCGCTACCAGTGGAAATGTTTATGATCTGACTTTACTTGACAGACAGACAGATTCCAAGGGTAATACTTTAAAAAAATATGAGCCGGATATCATTAATACAGTTGATGTATCACAGAATGTGTGGGATGATATTCACGACGGAATGTACCGGGTAGTACAGACTCACAGACAGTTTGACGGACTTGGCGTGGATGTGGCAGGTAAAACCGGTACAGCCGAGGTAACTATTTATCATCCAAACCATGGTATGTTTGTGGGATATGCCCCGGCTTCAGATCCTGAATATGCGATTGCAGTGCGTATTGAGAATGGATATACTTCCGGTAATGCGTGTCTTGCAGCTGATGATATTTTTAAATATATCTTTGAATTAACTGATGAAAAGTCTATTCTTACCGGTGTTGCGGCAAGTGATACCAGTGATACTTCGAATGACTGAAACTACCATACAGGAGAATACCAGAAGAATGGAAATTTTTTCAGGGAGGAAATTGTAACTATGAGTGAAGTCATTGTGATTACTTCCGGCAAAGGCGGAGTAGGAAAAACCACAACTGTCGCCAATATCGGAACAGGTCTGGCTATGCTGGGCAAAAAAGTTGTTGTGGTTGATACAGATATCGGTCTGCGGAATCTGGATGTTGTTCTGGGCCTGGAGAACAGGATTGTCTATAATCTGGTGGATGTCATTAACGGAAGCTGCCGTCTGCGACAGGCTCTGATCAAGGATAAAAGACATCCGGAATTATGTCTTCTGCCATCTGCGCAGACAAAAGACAAATCCGCTGTGTCTCCGGAACAGATGATAAAACTGACCGACGATCTGAGAGAACAGTTTGATTATATTCTTCTGGACTGTCCGGCAGGAATTGAACAGGGATTTAAAAATGCGATCGCAGGTGCTGATAAAGCCCTGGTAGTTACCACGCCGGAGGTTTCTGCGATACGTGATGCAGATCGGATCATCGGACTCCTGGAAGCCAACGAGATCAGAGATATCAGCCTGATCATCAATCGCCTGCGGCCGGATATGATTGCAAGAGGTGATATGATGTCCGTAGATGATGTAACGGATATCCTTGCTGTTGATTTGATCGGAACAATTCTGGATGATGAACAGATTGTGATTGCCACAAATCAGGGGGAGCCTCTTTCCGGGAAATCTTCTCAGGCAGAAGAAGAATACATGAATATCTGTAAACGCCTCTTAGGTGAAGAGATTCCGTTTGCAGACATTAACAGGAAGCAGGGGTTATTAAGAAAAATAGGTAGTTTTTTCAAAAAGTAGCCTGTATTTATAAGGGGGAATCTGTGTGAAAGCTTTTTTTAAAGAAAAGAAGCGTTCAGCCGGATATGCAAGAGACCGCATGAAGCTTCTGCTGATCTCGGAACGTATCGACTGCTCTCCACAGATGATGAAAATGTTGCGGAATGATATGATACATACCGTAAAAAAATACCTTACTATTGATGAAGAACAGGTAAAAATCCAGATTACGCAGGAACCTGCAGTACTCCATGCGTATATTCCTGTTTTAAACAAAAAGGATAACCGTTTGGTATCTTCACAGTTACTAAAAAGGACAGATAAATTATGTTAAAGCAATATAAATTAAGATTTTACAATTTCAGACTGATCATTTTCCTGCTGGCGATCAGCCTGATAGGAGTTACACTGGTAGGCACAGCAGCATCGGACCTGCGATCAAAGCAGTTTGCCGGAGTAATACTTGGACTTATTGTCATGCTGATCCTTTCTTTGCTGGATTACTCATGGATCATGAACTTTCAGTGGATCATGTATGGATTTAATATTATCATGCTGATCGTTGTGCGTATTGCGGGTGACAGTGCTAACGGTGCCGCCAGATGGATCGGTATCGGATCTTTCCGATTTCAGCCGACAGAATTATCAAAAATTATCCTGATCGTATTCTTTGCAAAATTTTTTATGGATCATGAGGAAACACTGAATACACTTAAAACGCTGGCATTATCCGGCGTGTTACTGGCAGTACCTCTGTTCCTGATCCTGGAACAGCCGGACCTGAAAAATACAATTACTGTTGTAGTAATTTTCTGTATTATGATCTATATTGCAGGTTTAAGCTATAAGATCATCGGAGGAGCACTGCTTATTGCTGTTCCATTGACCATTATTTTTTTATCAATTGTTGTCCAGCCGGATCAGAAACTGCTCAAGGATTACCAGAGAAGTCGTATCATGTCTTTTTTGTATCCGGAAAACGAAGAATACTCGGATGATATTGAACAGCAGAATAACTCTAAAACTGCAATTGCTTCAGGGGAACTGGTTGGTAAGAAATTAAGCGGTGATAACAGTACAACTTCTGTAAATCAGGGAAACTTCGTGGCAGAGAATCAGACAGACTTTATTTTTGCTGTTGCAGGTGAAGAGTACGGATTTATTGGATGCGTGATAATTGTATTGCTACTTTTGGCAATTGCCTTTGAATGTATCCGGATGAGTCTTCGGGCAAAAGATTTGTCAGGAAAGGTTCTTTGCTGTGGAATCGGCGGCCTGATCGCACTACAGAGCTTCATTAATATCTGTGTTGCAACAGGTCTTGCGCCTAATACGGGAACTCCCCTTCCTTTTGTAAGCTATGGACTGACTTCGCTGGTAAGTCTGTATATTGGTATGGGGCTTGTACTCAATGTAGGACTTCAGAGCAGCACATACAATAAAGAAATTATTCAAAAAGAAATTGACAGAAGAGAGGATTACTTATGAGAACAAAAAAGAAATCTTCCGGTAAAATACCGGAAAAGAAATCTGCTGTTCCATACAAATCTACAGCTCCGCACAGACACAAACCTTCCAGACCGCTTCAGACAGTCAAACTGCCGAAATCGCAGATGCCATCCAGACAAACAGAGGAGCATCAGGCTTTGCTACGTACAAAATATCATAAAAAGCGTCAGAGATTAAAACATATATTCAGGATTCTGGTTGGTGTATTTGTGATTCTTGCAGCTGCCGGCGGTGTTTTTTACGGATGGAATATATTAAGCGGAAATTATTTTGGTACTCCTGAACAGGCTTTTGATTCTTCTGAAGTTTTCACAAATGCCCTTGCAGCTAAGGAAAATATGAGAACAGAATCTTTCGCCCAGAAATTATGCGTTTCCCCCAAAGGAAATGTTGATCGTATTAAGAATGCCCAGCTGGAAGATGGACAGAAAGGGCTACTGTTCAGTCTGAGCAATCATAAAGTACTGTATGCAAACGGCATTTATGATAAGGTGTATCCTGCAAGTATTACCAAGATCATGACAGCAATGCTTGCATTACAAAGTGGAAAACTGAATGACACTGTCACGATCACTCAGGATAATGTTACACTGGAGGATGGATCACAGGTCTGCGGATTTGTGGCCGGCGATCAGGTTACCCTTGATCAGCTTCTCCACTGTCTGCTTGTATATTCCGGCAATGATGCAGCTTCTGCCATTGCGGAATATGTTGGAGGCAATACAGAGAACTTCGTACAGATGATGAATGATTATGCCGCAAAGCTTGGATGTACAGGAACACATTTTTCCAATCCACATGGACTGCAGGATGAAAATCACTATACAACACCATATGATATTTATCTGATGCTGAATGAAGCATTCACCTACCCTGAATTTACAGAAATTACAGAGTTGCCGTCTTATACAGTAACCTATACAGGCTCAGACGGAACTGAAAAAAGCACCACGCTTACCGCAACAGACCATTATCTTACCGGAGAGGCAACAGCCCCAAAAGATGTTACAATTCTCGGTGGTAAAACCGGAACAACAGAAGTAGCCGGCAATTGTCTTGCAATCCTTACACAGAATGCATACGGAAAAACTTTTGTTTCAATTGTAATGGGAGCTGCTACGAAAGAACTTCTGTATCAGGAGATGAATTCACTGCTTCAGAATATCAACAGTTAGTCAATATAAAACGGATACAGTTATCATTAATTGTATCCGTTTTATGTTATAGAAAATTCTCCGCAATGTTTTTATAACACCTATAACATAATAAAGTCTTCCGACAGGGGTCGTACAAGACCATCCACTTTGCTGTTACAAGAATTCCGGTTACATAAAAGAACGAGGTGAAAGATCATGAATAACAATTGTATTACAACATACACAGGCAGACATATAGATCTACTACATCCGGATCCAGATATGATCTGTATCGAAGATATTGCACATGCCTTATCTTTGATCTGCCGCGGAAACGGACAGGTAAAAACTTTTTTTTCAGTAGGTCAGCATTGCATCAACTGTGCCAGAGAAGCCCTTGCGCGAGGATATTCCAGGCGTGTGGCATTTGCCTGCCTTCTGCACGATGCCAGCGAATGTTATTTATCTGATGTGCCAAGACCATTCAAGAAAACCCTCTCAGGATATAAAGAGCAGGAGAAAAATCTGCTGGATCTGATCTATCAGAAATATCTTGGGAGCCCATTAAACGCAAAAGAAGAACAATTATTAAAAGAAATCGATGATGCTATGCTCTGGTTTGACCTTACATACCTGCTAAATGAACCCCAGGAAAGGGAAGCACCGGAGATTCATATTACAATAGATTATACGGTACGGGCTTTCGAGGAAACAGAAAAGGAATACCTGAAATTGTATAGCTTTTTTACCCATTGAAAAAAATAAATATCTCGGGATTTTGGCATGAATATGCCAAAACACCTCGCGGGACAGTGGTGTGTGAACAGTAACATATTTTCAACAAAATTTCACAAAAAAATATAAATACCACTTGTGTTTTTGAATAATATGCATATAATATCACATTTACGATTTTATCCCGTAAAATCAAGGGAAAACAGGTGTTAAACAGGTATAAATACACCAAATTTACACCACAGAATATAGCATTACATCTATAACAATACAAGAACATTTAAACATCTGAATAAGTCCATGTACTTTTATAACAATAGGTACGTGGGCTTATTTTAGTGCTTAAAAATATTATCAAAGAAATGGTGATTTCATAGAACAAAAGCAAGGAGGAAAAGACGATGAACAAAACAATATATGAAGCAGAATTTACCAAAATGGTACATGATAAAATGAGAGAAGCTAATAGATTCAAAGAATATGAGAGAATACCAAAAAATAGGATAGGTGGAGACTACTGGAATACATACTGGACAATCCGTTATATGCTTCACACTATAGAGGATATTTTGGCTAAGGGAGATAAACTGGTATTATTAGGATTTTTCACTGTAGAACCTAAATTTTATAAAGAAAAAAAAACATGTTCTGGAATGGAAAGAACAGGCAAAAATGTGTATGAGATTCCAGAAAGATATAAGGCAAAGTTTAAATCTGGTACTGTGTTAAATCGTGCTTGCGAAGCGTATGGAGATTATCTCAAAGAAGAAACAAATAATAAAGATGACGAATACGAAGAAGGAGAAGAAGAGTAATGAGATGTAAAGATTGTGAATATGTAAAATGCTATGCTGTCAATAAGAAAATGTATTATTGTGATAATAGAAATAGAGTAAATTTGATGGGTAAACTGGGCGAGGATAATTTACCTGAGACAAGTCCAGAGTGGTGTCCAATGGCTGACAGGACAATTGATGAAAATAATATGGCTGAGAAAGGATTAGAGAAGTAATGGAATTAAATAATACAGAAATGAAGATGAAGCACCGATTGATAAGCTTCTGGAATCGTTGGGAGTCACAGCGGAACAATGGGAAGAACCTGATGTGATGGGATTTTAAGGGTAGGTTCAAATTTCTGTCGGTTTAGAAACGCATCAGACAACGGAAAAATGCGATAAATTCGTTGTTTAAAAACCGAAGTCAGTTGTTTAGAAACAGGAACGGAAGTAATATTTATTTTACTTCTATAGACAGGACGGAGGGCTTTTTCATAAGACTTCCGTTATCCTGCTTATAATAACGGAAGGGAACTAATACAGTCATCCGTATAACCATAACCATCCCTCACAGAATCAATTCTATGCTGAAAATCCTTATATATAACCTTAAATTTCCAACGAAAACCATCTACCCTAACAACTTTACCCTTAAAGCATTATCGTTGAAATTTGATGGTTAGTTCATTAATATATTGTGTAGAAACGAGTATAAGATGTCTGCTGCCGATGCAGATATTTATATAAGGATGGAAAAGATATAATTCTTGAAATAATGCATAGTATTGACAATGCATTGCATAAGCTATATAATGATAATATAAATAGATTAGAAAGCAGGTGGATTTATGGCAAATGTATCAATTAGAATGGATGATAATTTAAAGAAACAAGCAGAAGATCTTTTCAATGATTTAGGTATGAATCTGACAACTGCATTCACAATTTTTGTAAAACAGGCAATCAGAGAACAGGGAATACCGTTTGAGATTACCAGAGAAATACCAAACAGTGAAACAATATCAGCAATTAATGAAGTGCAGCAGATGAAACAGAATCCTTCTCTTGGAAAAGCATATACAGATGTGGACAAGATGATGGAGGAATTATTAGCATGAAATATACGGTTAAGCCGACCAGTAAGTTTCAAAAAGACTTAAAACGTATTCAGAAACGTGGATACGATATGAGATTAATGACTGATATCATCAAAAAATTGGCAAATGGTGAAATATTACCGCCGAAGAATCGAGATCATAATCTTTCAGGAAATTATAGTAATTGCAGAGAATGTCATATTGCTCCTGATTGGTTGTTGATTTATGAAGTCTATGAAGATGAACTATTCCTATATTTGACAAGAACTGGAAGTCATAGTGATTTGTTTTGATTAAAATAATAGGACTATAACAATATGAACGAATATTTTCCAACAGTAGTACAGGTGATACCATTGGATAATTTTCATGTACAGGTATTCTTTGATGACGGTAAGATTGTAGACTATGATGCTACAGAAGATTTGAAAGCAGAAATATTTAAGCCATTAAGAGATATTGATGCATTTAAGGAAGCTTGTACCGTTATGAATGGTACTCTTGCATGGGATCTTTCTGGCAACAGAGATGAATCCAGTTGTATTGACATTGATCCATTTACTGTATATGAGTTAGAATCCATTAATAATCTGATTGCTTGAATAATGTGATCACAATTTAATATGAGCAGTATGAAAGTCCTCGGGAGTTAATCCTGGGGGCTTTTCAAAATTAAGATTTAATAATCAGAAGAATTGCTATATTTTTCTAGCAATAATGAGAATTCTTTAAAAAATTTGCGCCTATTATAATTGGGTAAATCGTATAATGGCGCTGATAATATAGCCATCATTAGTCCAGAATCTTCTACTAATTTATGTAGCATTTTATCGATTACTTCACAAGAATATGCTGATTTTCTTGTAAAACATGCCAATGAACTTGATCCATATCTGATACTGATAAAGCCTTCTGAAATCAGAGGTGACGAAGAGTATGTTTGCAAAGTCCTCAGAATGATTGTGAATCAGTCAATTAAACTTGATAAAGAGATTGAGATTCCATCACGTAAATATGTAGTGGAACTTTAAGACACACAGAGAAATATATATCAATATCAGTGGATGGAGTTGCATCTGTCCACTGAGAGAAAGGAGAGCTATGTATTATGAATGATAATAAAATGATTACTCAGTCAAGAATTATTGAAGAGTATGGATGGACGAAAAGTTTAATCAGTAAATTTCTTCCAGATCCAGTATTGAAAGCGAATCCTCATTATAGAAAGGCTGCTCCTATGAGATTGTGGAATGAAGATACCGTTAAGCAGGTAATGACAACATCAGAATTTCAAGATGCTGTGGAGAAAGCTAATAAGCGTAAGAAATCAGCAAGTAAAGCAGTCGAAACTAAGTATAGCAATATGAATCATAGTGTTCAGTTGTTTATAGATTCAATTACTATAAAAGTTTTATCGGATGAAGAATTAAAGACTAAGGCACTAAAAGCAAAACAAGAGTGGTATCAATGTCATCCATGTTCTTTAAATGGTGATTGGATTGATGAGCCATATATGAAAAATGCTTATACAGCCAATGAAGAAACTATCAATCGTTGGATTGTAAACTATATCAGACATAATTTGGTAAGTTATGATAATTTTCTTGGCAGTATTGATGGAAAAGTAGGATCAGTAGAAGCTTATCCAGAAGTTAAAATTGCGGTACTTGAAAAAATTGCTAATACATATCCGAAATATAAGGATGAATGTGAGAGACAGATATTTTTTGTTGATTTCAATGCGGATAGATAAAAGGAGAATCAATTCATATGAATGAAAAATTTCGGACAATTGGATTAGATACGGAAGATAAAATTACAGAGTTCATTGATTATATTGATGATTTGGAAGATACCGAAGAAATTAAAAGTGATGTTTATGGATTCTTTGAGGAAGAGTCATCGTACAATGAGAATCATATACCTGCTTATGTTGTAATGACAAAATATAAAGGCAAATATATCGTTTGGGTTGAAGATCAATGCTGCGATTTTGCTATAAGTTATCCACCATATAATTTGTGCGATATATTTTCAACCTATGATGAAGCTAACGAATATTATAAGTCATTGGCACATTCTGGAATTAAGCCTTTAAGTGAACAAGTAGAAGAGTGTAAGAGCCAACTCATAGATGAAGTTGATCTTAGAGTGTCAACAATGGTGCCGAATGTTCTTAATATTAAGGTGTGGTATAAAAACTGTTTAATCATTGAACATCTGACACAGTTTGATGTTCAGTATATCAACAATGGTGCAGCAGGATAATTTTCTTACATACATTAAAAATAGCAAGTATGCATATTATTATCCATTGTTTGTATTTATACTTGAAACTGCTCTGAGAGTTGGAGAGGTTTGTGGTTTGACATGGGATGATGTAGATTTAGAACATGGCTTTGTAAATATCACTCACCAGTTACAATACAACAATGTAGGAAAAGATGCTTGTCAATATCAAATACTTACTCCTAAATCTAAATCTGGTGTTCGTAATGTTCCATTATCAAATGCCGCAAGGGATGCTCTTATGGAACAGATGAAAAATCAGATTGAGATGGATAAGAAAACAGAGATCGAAATAGATGGATATAAGGATTTTGTATTTTCTAACAGGCAAAATAAACCATTTATCACACAAACTATTGGACGTATTCTGAATCGTATTGTAGATGATTATAATTCTGATATCAAAAAGTTTGGTGGAACAATAGAGCCATTACCACATATACATCCACATCTCCTGAGACATACATCATGCTCTCGTATGGCAGAAGCCGGAGTTGATCCAAGAACATTGCAGGATATCATGGGTCATGCTTCTATGAAAATGACGATGGAATTGTATAATCATGTTACAGATGAACGCTTGACAAACGAAATTCAGAAGCTAAATAATAGACGTATTTCGTAATGTAATAATCTTACACCATTTTTAGATAAAAAATAGCTAGCTTACATCAAAATTAACAGTTCTGTAACAATAAGCTTACACCAATTTGATTCTGAAACGGTCAAAAAGAGCTTTATTACACCAATTTTACACCAAACACATACCAAGATATAAGAAGATATAAGAAAATACAAAGAGTTCTGAAATCAAACAGAAGTATTCCATAGTGATAAATATCTCCAAAAATCCAGTAAAAACATATAATTTTTATATTTTCAACAAAATTTCACAAAAAAATATAAATACCACTTGTGTTTTTGAATAATATGCACTATAATATAAAACATATTAATTAAAGTTTTTAGTCTAAATTAATATTATATGTGTCTAAGGAGGAAAACAGCATGGTTGAACTGATTGTAGGAAAGAAAGGCAAGGGCAAAACAAAAGTACTGTTAGATAAGGTAAATGGTGCGGTAAAAGAGGCAAATGGAAGTATTGTCTACTTAGACAAGAGCACAAAACATATGTATGAACTCAACAATAAAGTACGTCTTATTGATGTATCCGGATTCCCTATTAAGAATGCAGATGAATTTGTAGGATTTATCTGTGGTATCCTTTCTCAGGATCACGATCTTGAGCAGATTTATCTTGACAGTTTCCTTAAGGTAGCAAAATTGGAAGATAAAGACATTACAGGTACTCTGGGACAGTTAGATGAGATTGGTAAACAATTTAATGTTACTTTTGTAATTAGCGTATCTTTAGACAAAGAAGAGATTCCTGAAGCGCTCCATGGTAAGATCAGTGTAGCTTTATAACCATCTTTTATTATTAATACTAAAAACTACATAACATAAATAAAAAGGATACCTGTTAAGATATTTTCAGCAGATATCCTTTTTATTGCATTTTGTAAGCATACCTGTTATCATGGAAAAACAATAAATATTAGGAGATGAGAGATATATGGAAGAATTATACAGAATAATTGAGCAAAAAATTAAAGATGCAGGATATTCAAGAGCAATTTCCGGTGAAATGGTTTACGGAGATATCTGCGACCAAATTGAAGGAAAAGAAAATGGCTCTTACGTTTTACTTTCCAAGGTTGAAGATGATGTTATTTTTGAATATCATATTACTGTAATGGATGATGAATTCAATCTTGGGTTACTGACAATACGTACTCCGGAAGGCGTATTTGAAACTGATTTTGATAAATAAAAATAGCTTTAACAGTTAGTAAATAGAATTCTGAAAAACATATCATAACCCAAACAGAATCAAGTATGTGACAGATATGTCTTATGTCTGTTATTTAAAGTCTATACAAAACTCCAGACATAAGACATATCTGTCATTTTTCATACTTTATCTTTTTATGTTTTTAATCTTCACGTAAATGCACCGCTGTGGCCGCCTTACGACGTCTTGCATCATCCATAGCTGCATAATGTTTCTTTGTGGTGTTTACATCTCTGTGACCTAATACATCGGCTACAAGGTAAATATCGCCTGTTTCCTGATACAAAGTAGTACCGTAAGTACTGCGAAGCTTGTGTGGTGTGATTTTTTTTGTGGTCGTAATGGCACCTGCGTATTTTTTTACCAGATTTTCAACAGCCTGGATGCCAATCCTTTTTCGCTGGGTAGAGTAGAAGAGAGCGTGTTCATGCCCTGCTACAGGAACGATATTCTTACGAACTTCCAAGTACTTTTTCAAAGCTTTTTCTACCTCATGTCCAAAATATACAACCATTTCATTTCCACCTTTTCGGGTGACTTTAATCCCATTATTTTTAAAATCAACATCTTCAACATCAAGTCCTACACATTCAGATACACGAATCCCGGTACCAAGCAGGAGAGTAACGATGGCAAGATCACGCTCCTTGGTTTTTTCATAATAAACACGTTTCTGTCCGGTAAGCTCATCACCGCAGTGCTCTATATGATCCAATAACATGGCAACTTCATCAGCATCAAGACGTATAATATTTTTTTCATGAGTTTTCGGAACATCTACAAGAACAGTTGGGTTCGTCTGGATAAATTCATGTTTATAATAATATGCATAAAAACTTCTCAATGCAGAAATTTTTCTTTTCAGGCCACGTTCACCATTGGTTTCTGTTTTATCACCATTTTTATATACTTTAAGATATTCCTGATATTCCTCGATATCTATAGCTTTAAGCTGATCCAGAACATCAACGGTAAAATCTTTCATGGAATAGTCCTTAAAGGCAGGATTTTCATCCAGGAGAAACTGAAAAAAGATTCGGATATCATACGCATAGGAAATTCGTGTTTTGGTAGTAGTAAGCGGATCCATAGCACGAAAATAATCCTTGCAGAAATCAGGCAGTGTTTTCAAAACAGCTCGAAGCTTCAAAATATTTGAAATATCGGTCTGTTCGTGATAAGTGACTTTCTTGCTATCATTATAATAATCAATATATTTATCCATAAAAAATCTCCTTAAAAAAATTATTTTATAACTTCTTAATGTTAAGAATATTGTTGAGAATATTTAAGACATATAAATCATCAAAGTTGATAATGATTAATAATTGCAGAGAAAATGCCTTTGTCAATAAACGATTACAGCGCAAAGACAGCTGCAGCCTACATCTATATGAAAAACTCGCGTTTGTCGTATAGATGTAGATAACATAAAAACATACTACTTTCGTATGTTTTTATGTTATCTTATTGTTGCCAACCAGTACATCCATTTATTGTTTCCGGATTTATTTTTGCGTGCTAATTGTTTGTATTTATCAAATAATAACTTTTTTCTGCCTTCATGTCAAAAACATTGATTGAATTACTTAGCGTTCAATTTAAATTTTTTCTACAGCAATTTTTTGTCAATAATCTGGTAGTTTGCCCGATGTATATACAAGGCTTTTCCGTCAACCATAAGTTTCGTCATTTTTGGAAGGTCTTCCGGAACTTCCCAGTACACGTCATCTCCCGAAAAAGCCGCTATAGGCTGTCCCAACCGGGATTTGATCACTACTATGCGTGATTTTCCAAAGTCATTAGTTTTACAGACAATCTGTAATAATGCGATTCAATTCCGGAAGCTCTTTTTTGAGAGCGATCAGTTTCCCATCTTTTAGAAAACAATGTCTGGAATAAGCGGTTGTGCAGATTTCATTTCTGCTCGCATTAAAAAATTCATAATTAAATTCCAGAGAAATTCCATTATACTGCTTAATGCCAACGCGAATCCGGATTTCATCATCGAAGAAAACCTGCTTTCTATATGCAACTGAAATTTCCACAACAGGGGAGATCACTCCCAACTCTTCTACTTTCTTATAGCTGAAACCCATCCGGCTCATATATCCAATCCTGGCCTCTTCCATCCATTTTACATAATTAGAGTGATGGATAATGCCCATCTGGTCTGTTTCATGATATTGCGCTTTTCTGTAATAAGTGTATGTTTTTTCTGATTCTTCCTTCATATACCATATATCCTTTTTTATATATTTATAAAATGAAAATAACTATACCTCTCGCTTGTCTGCGAAACGATGTACTAGAGCGTGCAGATTGCGGGAATGATTTTTCAGACACGCTCTAGCTGAAACCGGTTAATTATGACGGTCTCTTCACATAATTCAGAGGATTCTGATTTACCCCATTAACCATAACCCCAAAATGAAGATGAGGACCGGTGCTGTTCCCGGTGCTTCCTACATATCCGATAATATCACCTTTTTTGACCTTATCTCCTACACTCAGATTTGGGTTAAATTTAGACTGGTGCATATATTCTGTGATAAGTCCCTTTCCATCATGATTGATCTTGGTATAATATCCGGCACCGCCTGACGCTGCCGGTGAAAGCATGGCAACAATGGTTCCTGATGCTGCCGCATAAATCGGTGTTCCTGTAGGAGCAGGAATGTCAATTCCTTTATGATTGGTAGAACCGATTCCTCCCGGAGATTCCCTGTTTCCAAAATAACTGCTGATATAGGAATAACCGGAGCTTAAAGGCCACCGAAAAGAAACTCCGTTCTGATAGTCAGGAATAAGAGAACCATCTTCTCCAACATAATGATTATCATCAATCCACTGATTTGTAACCAGAGCACCTGTGGAGGAACTCAGGTAATACTTCTCTCCATCTACAGTAACCCACCCACTTTCACGTTCACATGTAGAAGGATTCATATAATATTTCTTTCCGTCTACTGTCAGCCATCCAGAGGCCAGCACCCCATCTGATTTCGCATAATAATGAGCACTTTTTTTCGTGATCCACTTACTGCTGGCAAGTTTTCCGTCAGACTCAAAATAATATCTTTTCCCAGATGACGATTTCAGAATAATATCATCGTAACGGATTCCATTAGTTTTCTTAAAATAATACTTGTGTCCGTTGATCGTCTGCCATCCCGTAACCAGTTTACAATCTGATTTCCTGAAATACCGATAATAGGAATCCGGTTTATAGAAGCCTTTGACAAGTTTACCATTTGAAGCTGCATAATAATAAGAACCGTCTGTTTCTTTATACCATCCGCTTCTGACCAGCTGACCGGTATTTCTGTTAAAGGAATACCAGCTTCCCTTTACTTTCAGACGCCCTTTTGCCATAGTGCCATTGGCCTGAAGATAATAGGTGGAATTCCCGCTTTTGCGAAAACAGTTTTTATACATTTTTCCTTTTTCATTAAAGCAATAATATACATTATTTACTTTATGGAAACCGGATCGTATCACCCCGTCATTCCAGAAATAATATTTATTCCCTGCAGCTGTAGTAACCCATCCGGTATGCATATACCCTTTTTTTTCATCAAAGAAATACGTTTTTCCATTTACTGTCTGCCAGGTAGTAAGCATTTTACCTTTTTCATTAAAACAGTACTTTTTTCCACTGATGGTCAGAATTCCGGCTTTGGCTGCACCGGTCTTTCCGAAATAGTACTGATTTCCTGTAGCACTTTTGTACCAGCCAGTAGCTTTTTTTCCGTTCTTATCGTAATAGTACCAGCTTCCGTTTTTTTTCACAAATCCTGTCTGCTTTTTGGAAGTTGCTGCAGCCTGAACCGGTACAGAGAAACCGGAAAAGATTCCACCCTGCAGAGCCAGTGCCAGAACCAAAAGAAAAGCTGTCAAATATAACTTTTTTTTCTTCATAGTAACTCCTGTGTGTGTTTTTTTTGTAACTGTGAATGTTTACTTATTTTTCTCTCGTTTATTATTTAATTCAACATATCTGTTCTTCAGGAAAATCCCTGCTTTTTTGATATATCCCCATATTATGTTTAAAATCCGCAGGAGATATTTCCATATGGTTATGACCAGTCCGGAAAGCGGATTCCATATTTTCATAAAGAAATTATTTTTTCTCGCTTCCAGTTCTTCCGGTGAAACCTTGTGTTTTTCTTCCTTGCAAAGAGGAAGTACTTCACCTGTCTGTTCATCCAGACAATCAATATTTATATATGTCTCCTCTTCTGCCGGCATTTTTTTGTCATTAAGAGAATGATTGATCAGTCTCCAGATCAGAGCATAAAGTACGGCAAATACAGGAACTCCTGCAATCATTCCCGGAACCCCAAAGAGACCGCCCCCGATCATGATGGCAACAATAACCATAAAACTGGAAAGTCCGGTAGAGTCTCCGAGAATTTTCGGACCAAGGATATTTCCATCAAACTGCTGAAGAAGCAGGATAAAAATTGCAAAATACAGACCTTTTATGGGATCTACTACTAAAATAAGCAAAATACATGGAATGGCTCCGATGTAAGGACCAAAAAACGGAATGACATTTGTCACACCGATAATTACACTGATAAGAATTGGATACGGCAAATCCAAAAGCAACATTCCAAAATAACACAAAATTCCAATAATAGCAGAATCCAGAAGTTTTCCGTATATGAAACCACCAAAAGTCTTGTCTGTAAAACGCATAACGCGTATAAGCATATTTGCCCATTTATGAGGCAATATAGCATATACCATCATTTTGCTTTTGGCAACAAATTTCTCTTTGTCTGCAAGTACATACAAAGCTACAATGGCACCGATCAGAAAATTCTTCATAAAGATCAGGATATCAAAAATACCTGCTGAAACATTTTTGAGCATATCCTGCATCTGCGGAAGAATATCGGTAGTAAGATACTCCTGTGCTTTTACAGAATACTGGTTGATCATATCGAGCATTTCAGGATTCAGTTTCCATCCATGCTCAACAAATGAATTGAGCCACTTTTCAATAACTTTTATATAGTACGGAAAACTGTAAATAATACTCATGATACTTCGGATCAACTGAGGAAGCACCATCATCAGTAATGCGTAAATGATAATCCAGAACAGGAACATGGAAAAAAGGACACATCCCCATCGAATAGCCCGTTTTCCTTTTTTCTGTAACTTAATATTATGCTTTTCCAGCTGCGGATAGATCAGCTTCTGCTCAAAGAGATTGATCAGCGGACTGAGAATATAAGCAAGGATTACACCATAGATAATAGGCGCCATAATTCCCAGAAAAGTTTTGATTCCCACGATCAGGGTTTTCATGTGAAATATGCCATAATAAAACAGCATACTGGCGGCAATTACCAGAAAAGCGGTTACACCCCAGTGTAAATATCGGTTGTCCCAACGAAATTTCATAATGTCCTCCTTTTTAACATGGTATGATTATAGCATATATTTTAACAAATGTCATGAAAATTTAATATATATTAAAAAAAATTATAGCAGTCTTGTTACTGTTCATACACCACTATCCCGAGGCATACAAGCTAAAATTCCATTGCCGCAGGCAATCTGGAATGAATTGAAAAGACTGTTATAAATTCATCCAAAAACAGATACTTTACCAAGGATGTGGTAAAGTATCTGTAAAAATATAATCCTATTTATTTTTTATGGAATCAAAAATCTCAATTGCCTGAATGATTGCTTTTGCTGCACCATCAATTCCAAGTTTGCTGCTGTCTACGCAGAGATTGTAGCTTGAAGCAGCACCCCATTTCTTATTGGTGTAGTAATTATAGTAACTGGAACGGCTCTTGTCTGTCTTATTGATCATGTCTTTTGCTTCTTTTGCAGTTTTATTATGTTTCTGTGAAAGACGGTTAATCCTCCAGTCTATATCTGCATGTACAAATACACTGAAACAGTCTTTATACTCTGACAACGCATAATCTGCACATCTTCCGACCATAACGCATGGACCTTCGGAGGCCAGTTTCTTGATTGCGTCAAACTGTGCAAGAAATACTTTGTGGTTCATAGGCATATCTGTAAATCCTGAAGAAGAATAACCAAATGAGTAGGTATCCATAACCAGAGAATATAAAAAGCTGTTAGTTGGTCTTTCATCATGATTCTCAAAAAGTTCTTTGCAGATACCGCTTTCATTTGCTGCGTGTTCGAGAAGTTCTTTATCATAACATTTAATACCAAAATATTTGGCAACTTCCTGACCTATCTGTCTTCCTCCACTGCCGTACTCACGACCAATTGTAATAATTGAACTCGTACTATTCATAGTCTGCACTCCCTTCTGTTACATATTCGATAGACATATTATACAATATTTCCAAAAAAATGCAAACTACTTTCGTAATTTTTCTAATAATTTAACGAAATATTCAGGTAAAGGAGCTGTAAACTCCATATATTCGCCCGTTGATGGATGAACAAAGCCAAGAATCATTGCATGAAGCGTCTGTCCCTGCAGATGATAAGGATTCTTACCGGAACCGTACACTTCATCACCCAGAAGTGGATGACCGATACTTGTCATATGCACACGAATCTGATGCGTTCTGCCTGTTTCCAGACGGCATTCCACATAAGTGGCATTTTTGAAACGTTCCAGAACTTTATAATGTGTGACAGCATCCTTGCCGTTTTTATAGTTGACAGCCATCTTTTTGCGGTCAATCGGATGGCGCCCGATGGGAGCTTCGATTGTCCCTTCGTCTTCTTTCAGTACTCCTGCTACGATTGCCCGGTATCTACGCCTGATAGAATGCTCTTTTAACTGTTCTGCCAGGTTGCGGTGTGCATTATCATTCTTGCATACAAGAAGTGCACCTGTGGTATCCTTATCGATTCTGTGGACAATACCAGGACGCAGAACACCATTGATCCCCGACAGATTGTCCTTACAGTGAAACATAATAGCATTTACCAATGTTCCGGAAGTATGTCCGGCACTGGGATGAACCACCATCCCCTTTGGTTTATTTACAATAAGTACATCATCATCTTCATAAAGAATATCCAGAGGGATATCTTCCGGAAGTATATCCGGCTCTTTTATGTCAGGAACTGCTACGGAGATTTCATCTCCTTCCTGAACTTTGTAGTTGGCTTTTACAGCAGAACCATTGACGGTTATTTTCTGCTCTTTAAGCAGCTTTTGAATATAAGAACGTGACAGTTCTTCGTTCATTTCAGAAAGATAGCGGTCAATCCGGATACCGGACTGACCGTCAGAAACCTGATAATTAAGAATTTCCATAATACTAATCCTTTTTTATTCTTAAGAAGTCATAATCTTCATCATTTTTGTATCTGAAACACACCAGCATAACAAGTAATATGCCACTGCATACCACATACATATCAGCTATATTAAATACCGGAAAATCAATCAGTGAAAAATAGATAAAATCCACAACATAGCCTCTGCATACTCTGTCAATAAAATTTCCAAGAGCACCGGAAACCATTACCAGTGCAGTTACTGACAGTGGCAGATAATATCTGTTTTTCGGGATTCTGGCATATACATAGATAAATACACCAAAAAACAAAAGGCACAAAATCACAAACACCGGAATTTTACCTTCAAACAATCCAAAGGCCATTCCACGATTTTCGAGATACCGTAATTGAAGAACTCCCGGAATGAGAGAGATATCAGGATGATCTTTCAGCTGTGCCAGAACAAGAGATTTACTTCCCTGATCCAGGATTGTCAGCAAAAGGATAATAATACAGCCTCTGATCCAGTGCATACATGAAGATACGGAGGAAACAGCTGTCATATCAGAATCTCCCGGATTGCCTGGAGCAGTTCCTCATCTGTGACAGTTTTGTCTATAAAACTTTTACCAATCCCGTCCATAAGGATAAATTTAATATGACCTGCTTCCATTTTTTTGTCTTTTTTTGTTGCTGCCAGGACATCCCCGGCATTCAGTGAATCAACAGAAAGAGGAAGATTATAAGAATGGCACCCTTTTCTGATCTCTTCGTATTCTTCTTCTGTTAATAATCCTCTCTGCATGGAAAGATAAGCGGCAGCGATCAGACCGACTCCAACACACTGTCCATGAAGCAGCTGAAAGTTTTTCATTTTTTCGACTGCATGTCCGACTGTGTGACCAAGATTTAAAAGTGCACGTTCTCCCTGCTCCTTCGGATCACGCTCTACCACACCTGCCTTGATCTCGCAGCATCTGCGGATCATTCTGGAAAGCATACTCAAATCCAATTTACTGATCTCAGGCTGATTCTTACATACAAAACGGAAGAACTCTTCATCGCAGATCAGTCCTGTCTTAAGAATTTCACCCATTCCACAGGTGAATTCCCGATTCGGAAGAGACTGCAGGGTACTCATATTCATATATACAAGGCGGGGCTGATGGAAAGCTCCTACCATGTTTTTGTACTGAAGGAAGTCAACACCTGTTTTACCTCCTACGCTGCTGTCAACCTGTGCCAGAAGCGTAGTAGGAACCTGGATAAAATCAATCCCTCTCAGGTAAGTGGAAGCTCCGAAACCTGTCAGATCACCTACAACACCGCCACCCAGCGCAACCAGCAGACCTTTTCTGTCCATTTCATTCTCAATCAAAGTTTTATATAATTCCTGTACTGTATTCAGGTTTTTGTTCTTTTCACCAGCTTCAAATACAAAAGAGAATATTTCAGAGGAAATTTCCTGAAGAGCTGATTTAACTGCCTCATGATAAAGAGGTGCAACATGACTGTCTGTCACAATACAGATTTTCCGGTTTTCAAGTCCTTCTTCTCTGATCGCACCGGCAAGATCCTGAAAGTCATTTTTAAAATAAATAGGATAATGGAAATCTCCTTCCCGTTTTACAAGTAACTTCTGTTCTGCCATTTTCCTGTTCTCCTTTTATTACAAAATTTATACATAGCGCATAATACGCACACTGCAGCGTCCTTTTTTTGTCTGGTGAGAAACACCGTCAAAAATGAACCGTCCTTTCCCACGTACAGATATAATGTCACCATCTTTCGGCTCATATCCGTTGCTGGTGATCAGTTTTCCGTTGACAAAAACCTGCCCGCCTTCAATATAAGATACCATACTGCTTCTGGATGTCTTAAAAGCAAGCGAGATCAATGAATCCAGACGTACCGAAGCGCAGGTACCGCTGACAGATTCAAGGACAGGGCGTGGAAATTCATCAGAATCCTCCACTTTTGTGATCAGAATATTGGTATGACGGACCCGGCACAGATTTTCAAGAAAGAATTCCGTCATTTTGTTCTGGCAGAAAAACCAGGCAGCTTTTTTCTGAACAACAATATCACCGATCACACTTCTGTCTACTCCAAGATTGAGAAGTGCACCAAGATAATCACGATGAGAAAGCTCTTCAGAGAATTTAAGAGCTTTTGGTTCAATCCTCAGACAGTCGATGGGATATTCCCATGTAAAAGCAAGAGCATCAGGATGAAATGCAACCATCTGACGCTCCGCATTCTCATAGCCTCCGGACGTCTCCATAACAATCTGGGGAAACTGATGTTTCAGGCTACTGACTATATTCTGTTCATTTAAATTAAGAAAATCCGAAAATGTAACGATATCTCTCTGCCAGGAGAGATTTGCCAATTCCCGGATTCTCTTAAGAAAAAATTCGTCTTTTTCCATCCTGGATCAATATCCTGCTCTTACAGACGGAGCAGAGCCTCCCAGAATATTCTGAAGGTCACCGGTAATATCTACATTGTACGGTCCAAGTACAAAGATATAGCTGGATACTTTCTGAAGGCTGCCACCTAAAGAATAGCATGCACCGGATGTGAAATCGATGATTCTCTGTGCCAGTTCCACATCAATTCCCTCCAGATTCAAAATAACAGTAGAATTATCTACTAAAGTGTCAGCAATCTCACGCGTATCTTCCATAGAAGAAGGTTTGATCACACAGACTTCCATATTTGGGCCCTGATTTGATTTGCGGCTGCTTCTCATTGGAGTAATCTTGGAAGATGCTACAGGACGTGTCTGGCGTTCGGCGCGTTCCTGTTTAACCGTAACCTTAGACGGAGCCGAAGCGGTCTGTTTTGGAGCAGATGCCTGTTTAGGAGCTGTCTTTACTGCCTTCTCTTCTACATCATCGAAGTCATCATTATCGTCGGATTCTTTTTTCTTAGAGAATTTATCAAAAAATTTCTTCTTTGGTTTCTCATCGAAATCGTCATCGAGAAAGTCATCATCTTCTTCCTCATCTAACAGATCATCATCTAAGAATCCATCATCATCGTAATCATCGTTTAATTTGATGGCATCTAAAAATTTATCTAAAACGCCCATTTTAATCTCCAATCTTATTTTAATCTTCTTTTATTGAGTAATCTCTTTCGCCAAAGATACCCGTTCCCACGCGCACCATAGTGGCCCCTTCCTCAACTGCGACCTGATAATCATTTGTCATTCCCATACTCAGGACGCTCATATTAACATTATTAATGTTTTTGGCCGCAATGTCAACACTTAATTTCTTTAATTTTTGAAAAACTTCTCTGTTTTCTTCAGGATTTGCTACAAATGGTGCAATTGTCATAAGTCCTTTTACCTGAAGATGCTCATAAGAAGAAATTTCTTCCAGAAATGGTAATACCTCTTCGACTGAAAGGCCAAACTTACTTTCCTCTCCTGCTACATTTACTTCGATCAGAACCGGCATACAGATATCTTTTTTTGCTGCCTCTTTTTCGATGGCCTCTGCCAGGCGGACAGAATCTACAGAGTGTACCATAGATACTTTATCAATAATATATTTCACTTTATTTCTCTGTAAATGTCCGATCATGTGCCACTGTACATCTGATGGCATCTGATCGTATTTATCTACGATCTCCTGAACCTTATTCTCCCCAAACACTCTTGCACCCGCATCATATGCTTCTTTCAGCATTTCCACCGGTTTGGTCTTACTGACCGCAATAAGAGTTACCTCTTGGGGAGAGCGCCCTGCAGTATCGCAGGCCTCTTCAATATTCTTTTTTACAAGGTTTAGTTTATCAGCTAACATATTAAGCCTCCTTAATTAGTATAAAATGTCTTCTTCCTTTACTTTATCAGCGTTTCGAACAATGTGATCATATCTGGAAAGACCGTAAGTGGTGTTTTTAGATACAATAGCATATTCTTCGTTCTCATCAAGTATTTCAATACGGCGAAAAACCGCATAGCCTTTATTAATACAGTATACTCCCTCCAGGGTATCTGTCTCTCCGATCACGTATTTTTCACCGGTATCCGTATTGATCAGGGCATCCCCTTCCTTAAATGAACTCTTGTCAACATAATAAATCTGAGGTTGTTCTGCTTCGTCCACTGCCAGTTTGGAGACAGATGAATCATCAATGCTTGCGTAAATGCTCACATTTTTAAATGTTGTTTTATTTTTCCCCTCATAAAGGGTAAAACCTGTCTGATTATCCTGTGTAGTGGCCATTCTGGATGGAATCACATAAAAATCCTTGGTTACAATAGAGGTAAGAGGGATTTTCAGACCTACAACTGTGTTGGTTACAAGTTCAATGTCCAAAAAACGGTCAGATGCATAACGAATCAGACCTTTATTGAAATCAATCTGTCCATATTTGTCACCGTCTATGGTAATAATGGAAAAATCTCCATTTTGTGTCATATCGTCTTTTAAAAATTTGACACGTATTGTAGAACGGTCTTTCAGTTTTTCAACCTGTCTGTTACTCAAAGGAATCAGAAGGCTCCAGCGTTCATCTGTGATAATGGTATAAATATCATCTCCTGCTTTTACCTTGTCGGAAGTTTTCAAATCTGTTTCATGGTAAGAATTCTGATCGAAATCTTCTGCCTTTACAGCATCTACTGTTTTTCCTTCATAATTATCCATGGAATATAAAACGATACCATCAGATTGGGACTGGCAGATAGTTTGATTTCCGGGATAAATATCTGTTGTTTTGTCATTGTCACCACTGTCATTTCCTTCACCGTCCTCATCTGAAGTAAGAGGAGCAGATGAGGTATTGCCAGACTCTGCATATTGAAGGATATTTCCCTTCAGTTCATATTTAAAGCTGTAGGTGCTGTTAAATTTACTTGAACTGAATCCTTTGGAAAAACTCATCATATCAGTCCGTACCTTTGAAAGTTCTTCCGGGGCAAGAGCTGCCGGAGCAGAAGCTGTTTTTGTATCACTAAGTCCGTACACCGCTCCGGAAGCATTGATCTTACTGCCCTCCCTTGCATAATAAGTAATATAGCCTGATGAATCTGCCTTGCATAAACTTTCTTCACGTATGGCAAGACCGGTATATGTTTCGTTGCGGGATAAAGGTCCTGATGTAACCTGATAGGACTCAATATGAGTAGTTGTAAAATATAATATGGCACTGAATGCCATATATATGAATAAGATGCCAAACATGATCGTTCCGATATTCAGCCCCACGACCATGCGAAGCCTTGCCAGGATTCCCGGCATTTTTTTTGATTTATTATCAGACAATGGAATGTCTCCTTTTTGTGCAGTTCATAATCATTCTATAACTGTTCAGCGATTTCACAGTGACTGCTGAATAGTTACACCATTTTCCAAAATATTGTAACACTTTGCACATTTAAAAACAAGTTTATTCATAAAGAATTCACAATAATCGTTACTGTTCACTCCGTTCACAGTAACGTAGCCAAAATTCATTCCAGATTGCCTGCGGCAATGGAATTTGGGCTTGTATGTCTCGGGATTTTGGCATATTCATGCCAAAACACCTCGCAGGATAGTGGTGTGTTAACTGTAACCAATAATCCCGTTACTGAGAATGGAGTAAACAGTAACGGGAGCACATAAGTAAGAACACATTTTCAGAATATAAGTTTGCTTTTTGTCAGGAATTATGATATGATAAAAAAACCAGAAACTGTTCAGTATCTCATAGAATAGCAGACTGCTGAATGGTTATGAAGAGTGTACGAACAAAAAATAACTTAAAAAGGAGGGTATAATTATGCCATATGGAAGAATCACGCCAAAGCAGCAGGAGATTCTTGATTACATAAAGAATGAGATTTTGAACCGGGGATTTCCGCCGGCAGTTCGTGAAATCTGCGAGGCAGTCAACCTGAAATCTACTTCTTCCGTTCATTCACATCTGGAAGCACTGGAGAAAAATGGATATATCCGCAGAGATGCAACGAAACCACGTGCGATTGAGATTATTGATGACAATTTTAATCTGGTCCGCAGAGAGGTTGTGAATGTTCCCATCATAGGAACTGTGGCAGCCGGACAGCCACTTCTGGCAGTTGAGAATATTGAAGGCTATTTCCCTATCCCTGCAGAGTTTATGCCTAATTCACAGAGCTTTCTGTTGAAAGTAAAAGGGGAAAGTATGATAAACGCCGGAATTTTTGACGGAGATCAGGTTCTGGTAAAACAGCAGTCCACAGCAGAGGATGGAGATATTGTTGTTGCGCTGATCGATGACGGTGCTACAGTTAAGACTTTCCATAAAGAAAAAGGATACTATCGTCTCCAGCCGGAAAATGATACAATGGAGCCAATCCTTGTACATGAAGGTCTTCAGATTCTTGGCAAAGTATTTGGTGTGTTCCGTTTGTACGAGTAATATAACTGATACGTGAATAGTCAGGCAGATATTCGCAATCCGCTTCGCTACGCAGCTCTACACCGAATCAAGCAAGTCCCCATACACTGCAAATTATACTATATCAATTCAAAAAAACAACAGAGGAAATCAGGTATCTCTTAATGATGATGTCTGATTTCCTCTGTATTTTATTTTGCAAATTTCACAAAGTCAGGCGGATAAAATCATCCGCCTCGCTACGCAGTTCTACACCGAATAACTGTAAATTTTTCGTTACTGTTCACTGGTAATATCCCGCGAGGTGTTTTTTGTGAACGAAGGTCACAGAAAACCCGAGACATACCGCGCGACTTTATGCGATTAGCATAAAGTCTGTGCATCGCAAGCGTGTTGCTGTGAACAGAGTGAACAGTAACAATTTTTTCTACTTATTTCTCAAGAAATTCATTAACGTCAAGAACCTTACCATCTCTCCAGATTCTTTCGAGATCATAGAAAAGACGATTCTCTTCGTCAAATACGTGGACGATCATATCGCCGTAATCCATAAGAACCCAGCTGGAGTTTCTGGTTCCCTCAATCTGTTTTGCTTCAAATCCGGCTCTGCCAAGTGTTTCATCTACATTGTCAACCATAGCCTGAACCTGATTCTGGTTGGAAGCACTTGCAATTACAAAATAATCGGCAATTACAGATACTTCATGGATATCTATTACCTTAATATCTTTTCCTTTTTTCTCATCAAGTGCGCGGCAGGCAAGTTTTGCCATTTCAAGTTCTCTGTTCATGGAAACAACCTCTCTTTCTATCTGCTTTTGTAACTGTTCAATATCTTCATGACTAACAGACTATTGAATAGCTACATATATCTTCTCTAAATAAATATTTATATCCGTAATCTGTTCTCCCTGTTGTGCTGTCCCCTATATGTAAAACTCTGCCAGTCGAGACAATTTATACTCAGGACTGTCTTTTCATGTGTAAATCCCTGTAATACAAGAAAGCATCTTTCGTAGCATTATCAATATCTTTCGGATTTTCCTCCAGATAAGCCAGTGTATCACCCAAAATCTTATACATACATTCGTCAAGATCCTGAAAAGCCAGTTTACGTACAATTGCAAGATTAGGAGCTTTATCACGTTTTGGTTCAATATAATCGGCAATATAGACGATTTTTTCCAACAGTGTCATCTCCGGCTTTCCGGTAGTATGCCAGGTGATGGCAGAAAGAATATTTTCATCTGTAACATCATACTTAGCCTTAGCTACGTAAGCTCCAAGCTTGGCATGAAGTAAAAAAGGATGCTCCTGTTCGAATTCAGATACCGAAATATGATGCTGGCTGCACATTTTCAGCTTCTTTTTGTTCGGAATACATTTTGCACAGTCATGGAGCAGTCCGGCAGTCTGGGCTGTGATCAGATCACAATCATGAACCATGGCAAGTGCTGCACATGTAAACATAACTCCCAACGTATGTTCATAACGATCCTCATCCAGATATTTTGCTAATTTTTTCTGCATTTTTATAAAATCATACTCTGCCATCGGAAGATCATCCTTTCTTTTCGGCCAGACTGTAAATCTGGTTTTCTCTGATATACTCAATCACCGGATCAGGAATATAGTAACGCACACTTTTATTTTCGCTGATCCAGTTTCTGAGCATTTCGCTGGATACATCAAGGTTTGTGGTATTCAGTGTCAGAAATGTGCCATTATATTTAAGCGAAAGACGGTTCATTTCTGCTTCGAGCTCTGCAATTGTGGAATGATTTCTTACAGCAGTTACCAGAATGCAGTTTCTGCAGATTCTTTCCGGTTCACGCCATGTATCAAAGTCATACAGGGAGTCTGCGCCGATTATAAAATAATAATCAGTATCCGGATTCTTCTCTTTTAGCATTTCCAGTGTATGATAAGTGTAAGTATAACCATTTTCATGCATTTCAGTCAGCGACAGTTCAAAGTGAGGATTTCCGGTAATCGCCCTGCGGACCATTTCAACTCTTTCTTCATCTGTGGCACGTCCCTGACGGTTTCTCTTGTGAGGCGGATTTCCGGAAGGCATGAACAGTACCTTTTCCAGTCGGAACTGTTCGTATGCTTTCTCTCCCAGAATCAGATGCCCCATGTGGATGGGATCAAAAGTACCGCCCATAATACCAATTCTGTGTTTGATGTCAGCCATAAAAAACTCCGTATTATTTTCTGGGTAATTCAATTTTTTTCTTTTCGTTTTTGCCTTCACGGTATAAAACAATTTTCTTGCCGATAACCTGTACGATCTGGGAACGTGTACGTTCTGCCAGAACCTCAGCCATCTGGCGCGGATCCTCCAGGCAGTTCTGAAGAACACTGATCTTGATCAGTTCTCTGGCTGCAAGCGCCTCATCTACTGCGGCTGTGTTCTCAGGAGTAAGACCACCCTTTCCAAGCTGAAGGATTGGATCCATGGTCATTGCAAGACCTTTTAAATAAGCTCTCTGTTTACTTGTCATTTTTATTTTCCTCTGTTATTCTCTGCAAACGGACAAAATCATCCGTCTTACCACATCTGTTTCATTATTGAATCTATTTATAGTAATCAAAATCAAATCCGTACATACGCACAGTATCACCTTCCTGAATGCCTGCCTTCTCAAGTTCTTCCAGGATGCCTCCCTCTTTCAGGAATTTCTGGAAGAATGCGAAACCTTTTTCGGAATCAAGATTTGTGTAGCCAAGCATCTTTTCAATCTTCGGTCCCTCGACAACAAAAATTGTCGGATCTTCAGGACTCTGCTCTACTGTATATGGAAGGTTTTCTCCGATCAACATATCTTCAGGGAAGAATTCCTGTTCAAATACTACAGGTTCCTGTGGGCAGCTGTCAAGAAGTTCTTTCACATGGAATAAAAGTTCTCTGACACCCTGACCGCTGACAGCGGAAATCGGATATACCTGGATTCCTTTTGGCTCAAATTCTGCCTTAAGTTTGTCAATCGGGCTCTCTTCGCCGTCTTCTGTATAGATACAGTCGATTTTATTTGCTGCGATTACCTGTGGTCTTGCAGCAATTTCCGGATTATAAGCTTCCAGTTCTTTATTAATCTTGTAAATATCATCGATTGGGTCACGTCCCTCTGTAGATGCTGCATCTACAATGTGGATAATGACTCTGGTACGTTCAATGTGGCGGAGGAACTCATGTCCAAGTCCCACACCTTCGGAAGCACCTTCGATCAGACCGGGAATATCAGCGATCACAAAACCACCGTTTTCAGTATCTACAACACCAAGATTTGGGCTCAGGGTTGTAAAGTGATAGTTGGCAATTTTCGGCTGTGCGTTGGTAACACGGGAAAGGAATGTGGACTTTCCGACATTCGGGAATCCAACCAGACCTACGTCTGCGATTACTTTCAGCTCCAGAAGAACTTCCAGTTCCTGCGCAGGCTGTCCTGGCTGTGCATATTTCGGAACCTGCATGGTTGCAGTCGCATAATGCTGGTTTCCTTTGCCACCTCTTCCGCCTCTTAATACGATCTGGCGTTTATTTTCACCGGACATATCAGCAATTACTTTACCGGATTCTGCATCCATGATAACAGTTCCTTCCGGAACTTTTAATACAACATCTTTTCCATCGGCACCATGGCAGCGTTTTTTGCCGCCTTCCTGTCCGTCTTCTGCTTTATATTTTCTTCTGTGTCGGTAGTCGCCAAGGGTGTTCTGGCCTTCATCTACCTCAAATATCACGTCTCCTCCACGACCGCCGTCGCCGCCGTCAGGACCGCCATTCGGAACATATAATTCTCTGCGGAAACTCACATGGCCGTCGCCGCCTTTACCGGAGCGGATATAGATTTTCGCTCTGTCTGCAAACATATGACACACCTCTGTCCTTTACTAATGATTATTTCGTAATAGTAATCTTCTTAAATTAATGCATTTGAGACCGTTCAGCAGGATTTCGCACTCTGATGAGTCGGATCAATATGCATTATTTACAAGGATTGCTATGGTTTCTTTTATATCATATAACTCTTTTAATCTATAGCAATTCTACTATAAAAGAAAGGCTCCAAACCCATATTAGATTTGAAGCCTTCGCTTAACCAGATTATTCTGCTTCTACTGGAACGATAGAAACCTGTTTCTTATCGCGTCCTTTTCTGGTAAATCTTACGACACCATCTTTAAGTGCGAATAAAGTATAATCTTTACCGCAACCTACGTTCTCACCAGCATGGATCTTAGTTCCGCGCTGTCTGTAAAGAATATTTCCAGCTTTAACAAACTGTCCGTCTGCTCTCTTCGCACCTAATCTCTTGGATTCGGAATCACGACCGTTCTTTGTAGAACCAACTCCTTTTTTATGTGCGAATAACTGAAGGTTCATTTTCATCATGTTGTTACACCTCCTTGACTTTTACTGTCAAATATCGATTGTTATAACTATGTTCAATTTCTGTTAATCCGAGAATCAGCGAATCCATGAGAAGGGTTCCCCTCTCAGTAACCGGAGCCGTAAAATGAAAAGATACATAGCCGTCATCTTCCTGCACTTCAAACTGATCATCTGTAAATGTCTCAAGAGAATTTACAGTATTGATCACCAGTACAGAGACAGCAGCACAGACAATATCCTGTCCTTCCTCTGCATATCCGGCGTGACCTTTCGAAACAAATTCCAGATAATTTCCATTTCTCTTCTTAACTGTAATTGTAATCATAATGACACCAGATTAACCGTTAATCTTTTCGATTTTTACTTTAGTGTACTGCTGTCTGTGACCGTTTTTCTTGTGATATCCAGTTTTTCTCTTGTATTTGTAAACGATAACTTTTTTTGCTTTACCGTTCTCAACTACAGTAGCGGTAACACTGGCATCTTTCACATCTTCACCAGCTTTTAATCCGTCATTGCTTACTGCAATAACATTATCAAAAGTAACAGTTTCACCAGCTTCAACACCGAGTTTCTCAACTCTGATTACGTCGCCTTCAGCAACTTTGTACTGTTTACCACCTGTTGCAATAATTGCGTACATCTGTGGCACCTCCTATAATCTTTACTCGCCAGATATGGTGACCTTTCGGTGCTTGTACCTCTCTGTGCGGCATCTCATTTATAATAGCGGACAAAATTCGATTTGTCAATAAGTTTTTTTCAATTTTTTTGAATTTTTTTCTTTTATTTTACAGGTACAATTTCAATCCGGTATCCGTCAGGATCTATGATGATAAAATACAAACTGCCGAGCAGTTATTCAGTTACGGAAAAATATCGATGAGAATTGCAGATGCTTGTTTGGTTTACATAATTGTTTTATGGCAAACTATAATTCTCTAATTTCCTCAATCACAGGTTTTCGCACTTTCTTTCTGGTAAGTTCCAGGATATGCAGTGGAGTGATGTCCACTGCTTTTGCCTTTACCGGATCTTTGCGCAGATATTTCTGCAGGACATGGAACAGTTCATCCTGATGATCCTGATTTTCCATATTAATAAAATCAATCAGAATAATTCCGGACAGGTTTCTGAGACGCAACTGTCTGGCAATTTCCTTTGCTGCCTCCAAATTGATTTTTCGGTAAGTTTCCTGCATTTTCTTTTTGCCTGTAAACTTTCCGCTGTTTACATCAATGGATACGAAGGCTTCTGTCTGCTGGATTACCAGAAATCCACCACTGTTCAGCCAGACTTTCTCATGCTGGATTTCTTCTAAGACAGTTTCCAGGCGATAAAGTTTGTAAAGAGGGAGAAGTTTATCATCATAAAACCGCAGCTTCTCTTTTTCCTCCGGGCTGTTACTGTTAAGATAGTCAGAAATCTGTCGGGATATCTCAGGGATATCTGTTATGATCTCTTCCAGGTTCCGGCTGTTGGCGTCGCGAACTGCAGAGATATAAAAAGGCTCTGTTCTATATATGCAGCTGAAACAGGTACGGGATCTTCCGTCTACAGCAGCTTTATGATACAGGCCCTTCAGGTATTCCAGTTCTTTCAGTATTTCTTCTTTTGATGCATCTGCTGCATTTGTACGAACGATGATACCAAACTCTTTATCCGGACGGTTAACTTCTGCTTCCATCCACTTACTGATACGGCTTCTGTCATCATTGGAAAGTTTGGAAGACAGACCAAATTTCTTATCGCCGGTTGTAAGAACCAGATATTTGCCTGTAAAATTCAGATTCGTGGTTACAGCCGGTAGTTTTCCCTTCATTGCTTCCCGGCTGATCTGCACAAGGATTTCATCTCCTGCCTTTAATGGGCGATCACCTTTTTTTACAGAAGCATAAATCGCATTTGGAGCATCGGAAAGCTGCAGGTAGCATTTTTCCCCGGCAGAAATCTGTACGAATGCAGCACCGATATTGGCAGCTATATTCTCTATCTGTCCAACATAAATATTTCCAAGAGAAGATTTCTCCCCAACAGGTTCGAAGCGCAGTTCCATTACTTTACCGTCTTCTTCATACGCACATACATAGCATGGAATCTGCCGGATATTCATTTGGGTAATAATCAGTTTACTCAACTTCTTCACCCAGTGCTTCCAGAGTTACAAATTTATGTTCTTCATCTGTTCCTTTATCTGCGTATACTTCCAGACGTTTGATGGAATAAGCAAATTCCGGAAGTTCTATGCCAAGCCATGAGAAGAATGTATCTGTTACCAGTTCCGGTTTTGTGTAATTGGCACTTGCGGAAGCAAGCATCATAAAGATCTTGTCTCCCTGAAGTTCCATCTTATAGATAAACGGGCGAATATCAATTTCCTTTTCGCTTCGTTTGGTCTTTTTCATTACTGTGATCTCCGGCTGCGCCAGGAAATCACTGATTTTATCTTTCCAGGAAATTTCAGGCTCTTTTCCCGGACGAAATTCTACATAATAATCGGCTGCTGCCACCAGTGACATTGCCTTACCCGCCTTTCCGTCCTCAACCTGACGGGTACTGAGTACATGTACCCCTTCTACCATCACTGCATCCAGACGTCTTGTGATCTCTGAAGTAGGAACTGTCTCTGCCAGCTCCAGATCGAAGTACTCTCCCAGACTTTCCGTACCAACTCCTAATGGTGCGGCAAAAGACATGATCATATGCGGACTGTATCCACCGGAAAAAGCAACCGGAAGATTGGCTCTGCGGATAGCCTTCTGGAAATAACGCATGGTATCCAGATGTCCCACAAATTTCACAGGACCCTCTTTGCTGAATTTAATTCTTACCTTCATAACATACACCTCCGCCATAACGCATAGCACCACAGCCGGAACATTTCTGACGGCAGTTTGGTGTTACGGTTTCTTTCTTTGCCTGTTCCCATTCGTGGATCAGGAACTTCTTGGTCACTCCTGCATCAATGAAATCCCATGGAAGGATCTCATCTGTGGAACGTTCTCTGAGAGTATAGAAATCAATATCTGTGTTGGTTTCCGCAAAAGATTCTTTCCATATATTATAGTCAAAACTCTCTGACCATGCATCGTAGATCGCACCTTTTTCATATGCTCTAAGGATAACTTTTGAACAACGGCGGTCACCTCTTGCAAGGAAACCTTCAAGAATCGTTACATCCGGCTCATGCCAGCTGTAGCGGATACTTCTCTGGTTTAACTGTGCGCGGATCTCGCTTTTTACGACCTTTGCTTTCTCCACGAAATCTTCCTCTCTGTACATACCTGCCCACTGGAATGGGGTAAATGGTTTCGGTACAAAGAAAGAGGTACTTACATTGACCTGAACCTTGCCATTACGTTTTTCTTTCGGCACTTCTTCATAATAAGTTTCTGCAATTTTCTGAGCAAGATGAGCAATACCTTTCATATCATCTTCTGTTTCAGTTGGAAGTCCGAGCATGAAGTAAAGCTTTACCTGATTCCATCCACCTTTAAATGCTTCACCTGCACCATGAAGAATATTCTCTTCTGTCAGACCTTTGTTGATAACATTACGCAGACGCTGGGAACCTGCTTCCGGTGCGAAAGTAAGGCTGCTCTTCTTTACATCCTGTACCTTGCTCATAACATCCAGGGCAAAAGCATCGATACGCAGGGATGGCAGAGAGATATTGACAGCATTGCCATGAAATTCTTCGATCAGGAAATTTACCAGTTCCTTCAGCTCAGAATAATCACTGGAGCTTAGAGAACTTAAGGAAATCTCCTCATGTCCTGTATTCTGAAGCATTTCTCTGGCACTTGCCTTTAAATCCTCCACATTGCGCTCTCTGGTAGGACGGTAGATCATACCTGCCTGACAGAAACGGCATCCGCGGATACAGCCACGCTGAATCTCCAGGGTAACACGATCCTGAGTAGCTTTAATAAATGGAACTACAGGAGCTTTGATCGCGCGGTAGTCTTTAGTGACATCGGTGATCAGCTGTTTACAGACTTTCTCAGGTACGCCCTCTTTTGCAGGTGTAAAGGAAGCAATGGTGCCGTCTTCTTTGTAGGTTACATTGTATAAAGAGGGAACATAAATTCCGGGAATCTGGGAAGCTGCAAACAGGAAGTCTGCTCTGGAGCCGCCTGCTACCTTGTTTGCCTTATATGCATCAAACAAAGCATCATAGACAGTCTCACCCTCGCCAATATAAAACATATCAAAAAATTCTGCGATCGGTTCCGGATTATATGCACATGCACCGCCGCCGATGACGATAGGGTCATCTTCCTTACGATCCTTTGCCAGAAGTGAAACATGGCTCAGGTCAAGTACCTGAAGCACATTGGTATAGCACATCTCATATCCAAGGGTAATACCAAGGAAATCAAACTCCTTTACAGGCTCCTGGGATTCCAGGGCAAAGAGAGGAATATGTTCCTCACGCATAATTTTATCCAGATCCATCCACGGAGAAAAGACACGCTCACACCAGACATCCTCACGTTCATTGAACATGTTATAGAGGATCATCATGCCCAGATTGGACATACCGATTTCATAAACATCCGGAAAGCACATGGCAAAGCGGATCTCTACGTCATTCTTATCTTTCATTACAGAGTTGACTTCACCACCGATGTAACGGGCAGCCTTGTCAACTTTCATTAAAATTTCATCGCTTAAAGCTAGAGTTCTCATAGTATTCCTTTCAGAGGTTATTGTATCAACATTGTGTTAAGCAGGGAAAATCCCCCACAATATTCCTATTATATACGGAATGGTGGGGGATTTCAAGGGAGAGTCGGATAGTTTGCAGTTTTTATCTGACAGTATCAGGCTGTAAAAGCGTGAGTAATGTTTCGTATACATATGTATTTTCTCTGACGATTATAGAAAGTTCCTCTTTGGCCTGATTCAGCTGGTGAAATAAATTACGGACATCAGATCTGCCTTCTTTGAAATGTTTTGAACGCAGATATCTGTTCTGATCATAGTAATATCGTTCGTCCAATATGATAACAAGACGTTTTATGTCTCTCACGGCAGTAATCTCATATTCATAACCCTGATGTATATAATCTTCCAGTAAGGCAGCCGTCTCCTCTTCATTATTTGCATATACAACAGAAACATGCGGATAGGGTTTTGAGGTTTTTCTGTCTGTAAGGTGTATCATATTCTGGATAAATGAGGAAAGTTCCGCATTGGTACGGATGCGGTTGGTTAAGTGAAACATCTGGATTTCCGGCAGGTTTTCTATGAGTTTTAATGTATTTACCCCTAATTCTTCAGGACATATGGCATCTTCGGAATCGCTGGAAAATATTACAGGAAACTCCCCCTCCGATTGCGTTAACAGAATCTGCAGTTTTTCTGAAGAAAGCAAATGTGCTTCGTCTACCAGAACTGCACTGTAATGTTTCAGCTCTGTATTTTCGGTCAGCTGATTGTCCGAAAGAAAAGCAATACGTTGTAAACGTTTATGCAGTATTTTCCATTCTTTTCCGGCATTGCCGCAGTGAATCATGCATATCTGCTGACGCCTGGACAGTTTCATGGCGATATCATAGAGAAGCAATGTTTTTCCTGTTCCGGGAAGTCCGGTAAAACAGAAATATTCGAACCGGCTGATACGGAGTTTCTTTAAGATCTGGCGCTGGATATCCCGCTGCTGGGAAGTCAGGAAGTATTCTTTTTTCAGGAAACGGGCCGGTTCTGTGATGGGGGAAATCAGATATAGTTCGGCCTGAAACAGATCGTCAATATTCCCCTGATAATCACTGCTCTCCTTTTGCAGTGATCCGCACAGCTCTGTCCAGTCGGCTTCTGCAATATGATCATGATTGGTAAGCCTGACAAGGCGATTCTGACTGCTGATATACGTATAAGACTGTATGGAGCGTCCGAGAACGGAAAGGTAATAACGGTTCTGCATAAGCTGTTTACGAATTGCCTCCTCAGATACAGCTCCGCTTTTCAGTTCAATATTTATGATCTGGTCGTCTTTGATCTGGAGAAGATCAAATTCTTTCCCGAGTTTTGGAATCTGGTAGGAATAGAAAAAGCGCAGGGAACAGACTTTAGTCATATGCGATTCTAACTGGCGTACCAGTGCTTTCATACTCTGAAGTTCCCATTCCCGTATTTTGAGGAAATATTCCCGACCGGATAACTGACGTTCCAGTTTTGACAGAGAATCTGTATTCTGATTTCTCGTAAGTGCATATATGGATATTGATCTCATAACTTTTACCTTTCATTTTGCCGGAATTCTTTTATACTATTATAGCAAATATCAGTAATCGCAGGTAGCCTGAAAACAAAAAACAGCCAGGTAGATTTTTCCCTGGCTGTTTTCCCCATCTGAATCAGATTCAGAAATTGTTTTGGAATATTTATTTTATATTGTGGTTTGGCTGAATTACTCAGCTACAGCGATAGCTTCCACTTCGCAGAGTACGTTTTTCGGAAGCTGTTTTACAGCAACGCAGGAGCGGGCCGGTTTGCTTGTGAAGTATTTCTCATACACAGCGTTGAATGCAGCGAAATCTGCCATATCAGCAAGGAAGCATGTAGTCTTGATAACATTGTCAAATGTAAGTCCGGCTTCTTCAAGAATTGCTCCTACGTTCTTGCAGGACTGCTCTGCCTGTGTTTCGATTTTATCGCCTGCAACTTCACCTGTAGCCGGATCTACCGGAATCTGACCGGATGCAAATAAGAAGTTTCCTGTCATTTTTGCCTGAGAATATGGTCCGATTGCTGCTGGTGCTTTTTTTGTTTCAAGTGTTTTCATGAGTGAATTCCTCCCGTACGATTTAGTGTGATTGATTGTCTGTATCTGTATCCATATCTTACCACCAAAAAAATATTTAGTCAACGGCAAAAAAATTGTCACATGGAAAATTTCTCTTTTATTAATGAAAGAAAAGATGAAAAATACTGACGATAATCTGATCAGTGGAAGCTCTTGAGCCAGTTTACCAGAGAATCATGCCAGATATTATCATATACTGTTTTCTTCATCTGGTCTGTAACAAGGCCGTTACCTGCCATTTTGGCAAGGATTGCCTGCTGTAATTCATCTACAGTCATGTCTTCCGGGGATTTATTCATATCTACAATTACTGTCTTTTCCTTTTCAGCAGCGGCTTCCGTATTTTTCGGAAAACTGTTTTCTGCTGATATGGCTGAAGTATCGGCAGTTTTTTCAGGCTGAATATCTTCTGCTTTTGCTGCTGCGGTTTCTTCTGTTGCGGTTATTGTTTTCTGTGCAGGAGACTCAGTCTGTGTGGAAGTTGTTTCTTCTGTTTCTTCCTGTACTTTTTCGATATCTGCAGTTTCTGTTTTTACCGGTATATATTCTGGCATTTCACCCGCCGGAACCCAGATTTCACCGCTGTTTGCGGCTACTGTTACATTGATACGTCCATCCTGAACAGGTACTTTACGGCCTGTGAGGGTTCCGATATATTCTGCGCAGTTTCCTGCCGGAAGGCTCATATCTGCTGCATTATCATCGTTATTTACGGTAACGATCACACGTATTCCGTCAAGGTCACGGGCAAATGCAAACTGGCGGTTGGTAAGCTGAAGTTCAGCGTAGCTTCCGTAGCTTAATGCAGGTGTATGCTGTCGTATCTTTCCAAGAGCTGCAATCAGGGCTGTACATGGATTCTTCTGTACTGCATCTGCATAGTCTTTGATATCCAGAGCCGGTCTGAGGCTGTCATCGGAGAATTTCTCTTTCTTTCCTTCAATACCGAACTCAGAACCGTAATAGATACTTGGTACACCCGGAAGTGTATAGAGTAAGACATGAACAGGTGCAAAATGTGCTTTATTTGAAAGCTTGGTATAAATACGTTCTACATCATGGTTGTCCACAAAGTTATAGAGATCAAGATTTCCCATATTCTGGAGATATTTTACAGTATGTGCGATTTCGAAATAGTTGTGATCGTTATGTCCGCTGTAGAGTGCTTTATGCAGGGCATAGTTTGTTACACTGTGGAGCGTTTCTCCATTTACCCATCTGCTGTAATCGCCATGGATCACTTCGCCCATAAGCCAGAAATCTTCCTTTACTTCTGCTGCTGTACGGCGCAGGGCACGCATGAAATCAAAATCAAGGACATCTGCCGCATCCAGACGGATTCCATCTACATCAAATTCTGATACCCAGAAACGGATCACATCACAGATGTAATTCTGTACTTCCGGGTTTCTTTGGTTTAATTTTACCAGAAGGTTGTATCCACCCCAGTTTTCGTAGGAGAAGCCGTCATTGTATTCCGTATTCCCTCCGAAGTTCACATTGCAGTACCAGTTGAGATATCTGGAATGTTCGCGGTTTTGCTGAATATCTTTAAATGCAAAGAAATCACGGCCTGTGTGATTGAATACACCATCGAAAATAACTTTGATCTCTTTTTCATGACAGGCTGCCACGAAGTTTTTAAGGTCTTCGTTGGTTCCGAGACGGGAATCTAGCTTTTTGTAATCTGTGGTTTCATAGCCATGTCCTACACTCTCGAATAAAGGTCCGATGTATAATGCTGTACATCCGATTTCTCTGATGTGGTCGATCCATGGAAGTAATGTGTTCAGACGGGAAACAGGAGCACTGTAGTCATTGTGCTTCGGCGCACCGGTTAAACCCAGTGGATAGATGTGATAGAAAATTGCCTCATTATACCAGCTCATAAATGACACCTCTGTTTTTAAATTTATAATTTCAATTTTATGGGGATTTTTTTACCCTGATATCATACAGGAAAGAAAATAATTAGATAAACTGTATTATAGTTGAAATTATATTCATACGATTCTTATAATAACAGATTTTTCAGACAGAATCCAGTTTTTTTTCAATTTTGACTTGTATATCTCAGGATTTTGGCATATTCATGCCAAAACACCTCGCAGGATAGTGATGTATGAACAGTAACTTAAAATTTACTCTACAAAAAAATCCACTTAAGGTATATAATATCACTGTAAATAATCTGGATATGCATAGAAATAGAAAAAAACATAGATAAGCAAGGAGAATATAAACTATGAGACATATAGATGAAATTCAGATTGCCGGAACTGCAATCCTGCTTTGTGGCGCGATGTTTGCAGTTTCTGCTGTGGCACCTACCGGTAATACAGTGTCAAAAGCTGTTACAAACTTTACGGAAGCTCCGGAGACTGCTGCTGAGGCTCAGGCACAGGCAGAGGCTCAGGCTGAAGAGGATGGATTTACCATTTACACTCAGGAAAGTAACTATGATTCTGATTATGACAACAGTTATAATGATACTTCTTACAATACTGATACAACGCAGGACGGTTCTCTGGATGATACAGGGCAGGAGAATGATAATACAGATACAGGAGATGGATCTTCTGATGATGGAAGCAGTGATCAGACATCGTCTGACGAGGCAGGGGATGATTCTTCCGATCAGATTGATTATCCCAGCGATGACGGTTCCGATGACAGCACAGATGGTTCTTTGGATAACTCTGATGCATGGGAAGACAATGGAGAGGAAGTCCAGCAGATAGAGTATTAAGTAATATCGAAGAATAAAATATAAGGACAGTATCGTACTTAACTGTCCTTATATTTTACTTTACATTGTTTTGAAGGCATAGTATATTATTTCACCAAATCAGTGATTCCGTATAGATAATTTTATCCGCCTGATTTTCGGATGATTCAAACTATGTTTTCCAGCAGCTTTTCAAAAGCGTTCTGACTCATCGGCTTGTAATAATAATAGCCCTGCAGCTCATCACACCCCTCTTCTACGAGGAAGTCTACCATTTCTTTTGTTTCCACACCTTCACACACGATAGATTTGTTTGTACGTTTCAACAGATGAAAAATCTCCTGGAGGACAATCTTTCCATTTTCAGAGAGATCATCGGAAAGGAAGCGTTTATCTATTTTAACTTCATCAAACAGAATATCTTTTAATGCATTCAGAGAAGAATAACCGGAACCAAAATCGTCCATGGAAATCCGTATATTCTGTTCGTGGAAGAAACAGATCATTTCATTTACCGCTTTTATATTATGGATAAAAGTAGTTTCTGTAATCTCAAATATTACATGGTATGGATTAATTTCATATTGTTTGATCAGTGCCATTACTTTTTCTGCAAAACTGTGAATGTTTCCAAAATGAACAGGTGATACATTTAAAGAAACAGGAATGACCCTCTTTCCCTCTTTCTGACGCTGGTTCATCCATGCAAAGGTTTCTTCATATACATAATAGTCCAGTGCCTGGATTTCGCCGGTCTCTTCCAAAATTGGGAGAAACATATCAGGATACCACATGGTATCATTTTCTCTTTGCCATCTTACCAATGCTTCTGCACTTGCGATTGTCTGATCTTTGCCACATATTTTCGGCTGGAAATAAATCTTAAATTCTTTCTGCTTCAATGCACTTTTGAATGAGTGGATGGTATCCGCACAGTGCCGTTCATTTAATGCAATATCGTTGTTATATTCACATACACCGGATAATTCTGTTTTAGCTTTTTCACGAACAATGTTTGTATGTGATATGATCTGCTCTGCAGGAATGCTGGTATCTTTGAGATAATAAATTCCTGTATTCAGATGAAAATAATTAATTTGAAATGTTTTGAGGATTTCCTGTATGATCTGGCGATTATACTCTTCAATCTGCTTTTTTACATCAGATGATTTACGCCCTGTTATGTCAAGCACTGCCACAAAAACATCGGAATGATATCTGTTTACAAACAGAGAAGCCGAAAAAAGTTCCATTCTTCTGAGTACAAAATTCAAGATTTTTGTTCCTGTTTCATATCCCCAGTAATCATTGATCAAATGAAATTTGCTAATGTCTGTCATGATAAATGCATATTCTTTTTCACCGTTAGCATTTGTGAGTATGGTAAATATTTTTTCTTTCAGAGAATCTGAAGAAATGCTCTGTGCCAGACCACTCTTGGTCAGATATTGCTGTTTCTGAGCAAGCTGCTGTTTTTTATATTTTTTGTCCTGATACATCTTCTCATCTGCAATCTTAAGAAGATCCATGATCAGATAATAATGATTCTTACAGCTGATATCATATCCTACTGCGTAACTTAACGGATGATCTGCTGTCTGATTATGCTCATCAATCAGTGTCTGGAGCTGGATATTCATCTGCTCTAACTGCGACCATGTAGTATTTCTCTGAATAATCAGAAATTCGTCTCCGCCGAATCGCGCAAGGTAACTGTTTTCTGTAAGTATCCGGGTGAGAAAAGATGCAAATGTCTGGATAAATACATCTCCCTCTTCATGTCCATAGGTATCATTGATTATTTTCAGATTGTTTAAATCGAACATCATAATTCCAGTGTCCAGAGTATCGTCTTCGTCCTGAATCTGCTGTAGTTGTTTTTCTAATGCTTTTTTATTATGAACCCCTGCAACATCAAAAGCAGAACTCTGGATCATACTCTTGAGATAATCTTTGAGTGCAAGGGAAACTCCGCATCCGGCCAGTGCGGCAATAATCATAAGCGCAAAAAAAGATTTTTCAAATCTGCATCTGAAGTGGAAAATCATGGTTACAAGGATTCCGGCAAATATTATAAGCTCTATATAACAAAGACGTATTGTAATCTTGTTCTTTTCCATATTTTGATTAATAACCTGCTTTCATTTTCATTCATTATCATAAGTTTAAGCTGCATATAAGATGATTCTTTTTGCCATGCTCTTTTCAATTCCAATTTTGCTTCCTTTTACCATGACAATATAATAGCCATGGATTTCTGACAGAAGTTCTATTTCACTGCCGGCAATGAATCCAAGGGATTCCAGATAATGCCGCTGTTTTTCCTGACCGCAGACTTTACTGATCTTGTATTTGATGTTAAATTGAGCTAAGTTTAATGGCATAATACATCCTTCCATTCTTTAAGAACTGCTGAAAACGCTGCTGACAGTTATCTCTTTATTTCTGTCGTTAGCTTCGACTAACACAGTATAACATGAATTCTTCCAAAAAGAAGTCATTTTTTTACTTTTGAGAAATTTTATCTGATGATTTGTGTTGACACTATAGCAGTCCTCGTAAATAATCAATAAACCCAAAACACCTCTGGCAAAATAAATTATGTTTTTGTTTCTCAATAAATGGTATAATCAAACTGTTATTAACATTCAGGAGGCTTTTTATGAAGAAACAAAACAGGTTACTATCACTAATTCTATCTCTGTTCCTTCTGCTGTTTACCTTAGTTCCGCAATCAGCACTGACGGTAAAAGCTGAAGGCAACAGTGAGATGGCAGTTCATTTTATTGACGTTGGACAGGAAAATGCCATCTTAGTACAGTCCGGAGGACAAAATCTTTTGTACGATGGCGGGGATCAGAGCCATGCTGATCTGATCATCTCCTACTTACAGGAACAGAATGTGGAAAACATTGACTATATGATCGCTTCTCACTATGATGAAGATCATATCGGCGGTCTTGTTCCATGTATAGATAATTTCTCTGTAAGTAATATATTCGGACCGGACTATGTACATACTTCTAATTTATTCAATAATTTTATGAATACTGCCACTGCAAATGCAATCATCGTACAGTATCCTTCTGTAGGTGAAACATTTGATTTTGGCACCGGAAGTTTCACTGTTCTTGCACCGAATGGTATCAGCCAGAACAGTAATGATAACTCTCTTGTAATCAAACTTGAAAATGGTTCAAATAGCTTTATTTTTACCGGAGATGCAGAGGAAACCAGTGAACAGGATATGATCAGTACAGGTATGAACCTTGACTGTGATGTTCTTTCTGTTGGTCATCATGGGTCTGCAAGTTCAACTACCTGGGATTTCCTTGAGGCAACTTCTCCATCTTACGCAGTCATAAGCTGCGGAATCAATAATCAGTATAATCATCCGTCAGCAGATACAATGGGACGTTTATCAGATATGGGAATCCCTGTATTCCGAACAGATAAACAGGGTACGATCATTGCAGTCTCCGATGGAACAAATATTTCCTGGTCACAGGAGCCATGCAATGATTATTCTTCCGGAGACTCCTCTGTAAATGCTTCTGCAGGTGGCACTGGTGGAAACTCCTGGCAGGAAGAAACTACCACTTCTGATCCGGTACCTGAACAGGAAGAATCCAACAATGCAGATGTAGGAACAATGGTATGGATCCCTGCAACCGGCGAAAAATATCACAGCATTCCCAACTGTGGAAGAATGAACCCGGATACAGCCAGACAGGTATCCAGATCAGAAGCCGAAGCTATGGGATACGGGCCTTGCAGTAAATGTTACTGATAAACAAAAACAGCCGCATTTGCGGCTGTTTTGTTAAAATCCTTCCTGTCTGCGGATTTTCCAGAGTTTTGCACGTTTCTGTGCAGCTTCATTCTCTATCTGCTGAGTAACTCCCTCAATGATAAGTCCCGGTACTTCCACAGGATGCTGATGTTCATCTGTTCCAACCATAATAAAATATGCGCGGTTGATCATGGTTCTGGTTCCATCAAGGGCTTCACAGTAAGTATCAATACGTACTTCCATGGAAGAACGTCCCACATGTGTAAGCCGTCCGATGAGAACGATGGTATCGTTCACTCTGGCTCCGGCTTTGAAATACATATTGTCTACTGCAACAGTTACCACATTCATTTCCGCATGACGCTTGGCAACAATACCTGCTGTTTCATCAATCCATGCAAGCAGCTGTCCGCCAAACAGATAACCTGCGGCATTCAGACACTTTGGCATTAATAAATGAGACTGCTCTGTTAAGGAGTCCTCAACTCGTTTCATTTTTCTTTCTGACATTTCTTTTCTCACTTCCCCTTTATCATGCTTTCTGTTGGCTATTATAGCACGTTCCATGATTTTGTGTTATATTTTTCATAATTTTCCTTCTGTATGATTTTAAAGCGTTATCACTTTAATATGAATGTATGAAAAAAAATACAATCTTTGTCTTGCCTTTCCCATCACTTTACTGTACAATGTTTAAATAGGTACAAATACAAATGTTCGCCATAGCAAAACACTGATCGCAAGGATGCATCTGCAATTCACTGTATCAGTGTTTTTTAATAAAATTCACTATAATATGCATTATTTACGAGTATTGCTATAAGTGAATTTGCGAATATTGCTGTAGATAAATAACGGGGAAATGAGGAATGATATTATGGAAAAACATGAAATGATGAGTCTGGAAGATTCCGGACAGCTTCGTGACAAAATAAGATTCTTTGAACAGGAACTGCTCAAGAATCATCATATCGATCCAAATCTGTATGTAGAATATAATGTAAAAAGAGGTCTTCGTGACTCCGCAGGTAAAGGTGTCCTGACAGGTCTTACAGAGATTTCTGATGTTAATGGTTATAATCTGATCAACGGCAGACAGATACCGGCTGATGGACGTTTATACTATCAGGGAATCAATGTACAGGATATCATCAGTGGTCTGAACGGAAGACGTTTTGGATTTGAAGAAACAATTTATCTTCTGATCTTCGGTAAGCTCCCTGATAAGGAAGAACTTTCCAGATTTCTGGATATGATGTCTGATATGGAGGAGCTTGGCGGTCGTTTTGTCCGCGATGTTGTTATGAAGGGAACCAATGCCAATATTATGAATGCCATGCAGCGTTGTGTTCTGGCTCTCTATACATATGATGACAATCCGGAAGATATTTCTCCTGAAAATGTACTTCGTCAGTCTCTGGAACTGATTGCAAAGCTTCCTGAAATTGCCGTATATTCTTACCATGCATATCGCCATTTCAGAAAGGATGATACCTTATTTATCCGTAATCCACAGAAGGGGCTTTCTCTTGCCGAGAACATTCTTCTTATGCTTCGCCCGGATGGAAAATACACAGAACTGGAAGCAAAAGTTCTGGATATTGCACTGATCCTGCATGCTGAGCATGGTGGCGGTAATAACTCCACTTTCACCACTCATGTGGTAACTTCTTCAGGGACAGATACCTACTCTTCTACTGCTGCATCCATCGGATCTCTGAAGGGACCTCGTCATGGTGGAGCAAACCTGAAAGTTCAGAATATGTTTGCTGATCTGAAGTCTCATGTAGATCAAGATCACTGGGATAACGAAGATGAAATCATAACTTACCTCAAGAAGGTTCTGAATAAAGAAGCATTTGACCATGCAGGGCTAATCTATGGTATGGGGCATGCAGTCTATACACTTTCCGATCCTCGAGAAGTGATCCTGAAACGCTTTGCCCAGGCACTTGCTGAGGAAAAGGGAATGACAGAGGAATTCGAGCTTTATAACAGAGTAGAAAATATTGCCGGCAAACTGATTATGGAACATAGAAAACTGTTTAAGAATGTCTGCGCAAATGTGGACTTCTACAGTGGATTTGTATACAGCATGCTTGGTATTCCGGAAGAATTATTTACTCCGATCTTTGCTATTGCACGTATGCCGGGCTGGAGTGCTCACCGTCTGGAAGAACTGATTAATGCAAATAAGATCATTCGTCCTGCTTACAAATATGTAGGACATCATACAGATTTTGTTGCTTTTGACGAAAGGTAAACAGATGAAACTTATTACTGGCTGCGGTTCATTCCGCAGCCGTTTTATTATGTCACTAAAGTGAGCTTCCCGCAGGAAGAGAATCCTGCGCTACTGTCCACTGGTAATATCGTTACTGTTCACTCCGTTCACAGTAACGTAGCCAAAATTCATTCCAGATTGCCTGCGGCAATGGAATTTTGGCTTGTATGTCTCGGGATTTTGGCATATTCATGCCAAAACACCTCGCGGGATAGTGGTGTGTGAACAGTAACGTAATATCCTTTCTCGTAAAAATATAATTTGCATTTGTTGTATGAGGTCTGTATAATCAAAATAAATCCGAAAAAGGAGGTATTCTCTATGGCAAAAGAACAGATTGCGGTTGCAGAACTGGTTTTAAATATGATCCTTGGAAAGACAGGCGGTACACGGGTAGATTATTTCCCACAGAAACCGGATTTTCCGTTTGATGCAGTTTATGAGCAGGCATTTGTACGTGCCACACCGGAGAGTCAAGGAATCTCCTCTGATCTGTTTGCTGCCCTTCTTCGGGAACTAGATGCTTCCAAAGATACGGAAATGCATCATTTTATGGCACTGCGTCATGGCAAGGTAATCTGTGAATGTAATTTTGCACCATACCCTAAAGGAATGTGGCATATTACACATTCCATGTGCAAGAGCATCACAGGTATGGCAATCGGCATGTTGATCGAAGAGGAAAAATTAAAACTCGACGAAAATATTTATGACATTTTTCCGGATCATATAAATGCCTTTTCAAAGATTTTCCGCCCTGTGATCACAGTAGAGAATCTGCTGACCATGACAAGCGGCGTAACTTTTAATGAATCAGGTATCGTGTCCGGAAATGACTGGCTTGGAAGTTTTCTGAATGCATCTGTCAATGGAAAACCCGGAACAGAGTTTCAATATAACAGTCTGAATACTTATGTTCTTTCTGCAATCGTGACGAAACGTACAGGAGAAACCCTGACCGAATATCTGACTCCGAGACTGTTTGGTCCTCTTGGTATCACGAAATATTACTGGGAAACCTGTCCGAAAGGAATCACAAAAGGCGGCTGGGGACTGTTTCTCTGTGCAGAAGACATGGCAAAACTTGGCCAGCTGTATCTTCAGAGGGGAAAATGGAATGGTCAGCAGCTGGTGTCTGAATATTGGATAGAAATATCTACGGCACGACATCTGAAAACTCAGAATGACACCTATGGATATGGATATCAGCTATGGATGGAACAGCGCCCGGGAAGCTTTGAATATAACGGAATGTTGGGACAGAATGTTATTATTTATCCGGATATGGATATGGTTCTTGTCACAAATGCTGGAAATAAAGAAATGTTTCAGGACTGTATCATGCTGAATATCATTCGGAAATATTTCCCTGTTAATTATCATCCCGCCGATGTTCTACCTGAGAATCCGCTCTCCTATAGTCTTCTGAAACGGTTGTGCGGAGAACTGGAAAATGGAGAAAATAATAACAGAAGTACTTCTCTGCGCGGGGGATGGAAAAGAAATGTAGTTTCCAGAAGGAAGCATTCAGATAAAAAATACAGCTACCGTATTTCAGCAGCCGTTGATCGCCCATCTGATCATCACAGTTTTATGCGGGCTGTAAGCGGCAGAACTTATGTTATGGAACAGCAGAATATTGGAATTGCGCCGTTGTTTGTGCAGGTATTCCACAATAATATGACAGATGGTATTTCTGAAATTTCTTTTACTTATGATGCAGGAAACTTTTACGTTTCTTTTACCGAAGGTGAGGTGATCCATAAGCTTCCTGTTGGATTTGGAAGGGCTGCGGATGGCTGTGTTGATCTTCATGGAGAACATTACCTTGTAGCTACACTGGGAGAATTTGCAAGGGATGAAAACGATATCCCTGTATTAAAGCTGGAAATTACTTTTATAGAAGAATGTGTGAAACGAAAAGTGCACATTTTCTTTCATGAAGATAATGGAATTGAAATCAGATGGAACGAAACACCCGGTAAAAAAATGATTCTGTCAGGACTGAGTTCTATTACTGAAGAACTGTCAGGAAACTTCCTGTATAATTCGCTTCTGGGAGATCATAATATTACGACAGAACTGCTGCACCGGCTTATGGAACAGACGATTGAGCCTGCTGTAAGGGGATATCTGAAGAGTTCGAAAGAAACAGACAGTATTGATACAGATGAGTGAATATAATAAAGTCTCATATACAAAAATGCATTTCTCACTAAACGATTAAGATGAGAAATGCATTTTGCATTTTACAGGTTGATTTTATTTATGGTATGTATTATTTACGCGGATTGCCATAGTTCTGTTTAGTCCTGTTTCACATTGAAAGCTTTCATTCCCGGATATACTGCGCTTGCGCCGAGTTCTTCTTCGATACGGAGAAGCTGGTTGTATTTTGCAACACGTTCGGATCTGCTTGGAGCTCCGGTCTTAATCTGGCAGGTGTTCAGTGCTACTGCAAGGTCTGCGATTGTTGTATCTGCTGTCTCGCCGGAACGATGAGAAGAAATTGCGGTGTAGCCTGCTTTGTGGGCCATTTTGATTGCTTCCAGTGTTTCGGATACGGAACCGATCTGGTTTAATTTGATCAAGATCGCATTACCTGCGCCAAGGCTGATACCTTTTGCAAGTCTTTCTGTATTTGTAACAAACAGGTCATCACCGACAAGCTGCACTTTGTCGCCAAGTCTAGCTGTAAGTTTCTGCCATCCTTCCCAGTCTTCTTCATCCAGCCCGTCTTCGATAGAGATGATCGGATATTTTTCGCATAATTTAGCCCAGTGCTCAATGAGCTCTTCGGATGTATACTCTGTGCCGGCTTTTGGAAGTTTGTAATATCCTTTGCCTTTTTCACTCTTCCATTCAGAGGAAGCAGCATCCATGGCAATCCTGAAGTCTTTGCCTGGTTCATATCCGGCTTTCTTAACTGCTTCAAGGATTGTCTCGATTGCTTCTTCATCGGATTTCAGTGCAGGTGCGAAACCACCCTCATCACCTACTGATGTAGCAAGTCCGCGTTCTTTCAGGATAGAAGCAAGTGCATGGAATACTTCTGCACACCATCTTAAGCACTCTTTAAAAGAAGGTGCCCCAACTGGCATGATCATGAATTCCTGTACATCCAGACCGGATGATAATGCGTGGCATCCACCGTTTACGATGTTCATCATTGGAACTGGAAGACGGTTTCCGGATACTCCGCCAAGGAAACGATACAGCGGAATCTCAAGAGAGGTTGCAGCTGCTCTGCAGCATGCGATAGATACTGCAAGGATTGCATTTGCTCCAAGTTTAGATTTATCTTTTGTTCCGTCTGCTGCGATCATTGCTGCGTCTACTGCATAGATGTCGCTTGCATCGAGACCTTCGATTGCTTCGTTGATTGTTGTGTTGATATTCTCTACTGCTTTCTGTACACCTTTTCCAAGGTAACGAGCTTTATCTCCATCTCTTAATTCCAGAGCTTCGAATTCTCCTGTAGATGCACCACTTGGAGCTGTTCCTCTTGCTACAGTGCCATCCATCAGATATACTTCTGCTTCTACTGTCGGATTTCCTCTGGAATCCAGAATTTCTCTTCCAATTACTTTCTCAATTTCTAAGTACATGATAAATCCCCTTTCTGGTTTTGCATTTGGACTCCTGGTACACCGTAGCTGGGATGTACCAAGTGGATCATATCTGAGGTACGGCTTTCAGCATAGCCGCGATTTCAGCAAGTACAGATGTAATCCAATGTTCCGAAGAATTCAGCAGGTCTTCGGATGGAGTTCAAATGATTTAATTCACGCGAGAGTTTGCTATATCTAACTCTATTGGTTAGTATATTCTAATTTTTGTAAAAATGCAAGAGGGAAATTGGAAGGATATTGAGAAAGTATTTCAGAAATACATCAAGATTATATTTATGTTTAATATATTTTGCTTGTAGATAACAAATTAATTAAATAAAAATCTTCAAATATCTAAAATAGTTCTTAAATATTTGAAGATTTTTGCACATTATACAAATAAATATTTAATTAATGAGGGCATTTTGCATATGTAATAGTATGATCATACTGGGCATTAGCACTATATCCACATTTTTCACATCTTTGACATTTATATATTTTAACAGTGCATCCACCAGAAGAATTTTTTGAATGGGTATAAAAAGTTGCCGGAACCATACTATGCGTACATAAAGCATAAGTATCTGAAGATTCTTCTTGGTATACTATCTGATTTCCGTCTGAATCAACAAATATACTATCACCTTGAGAAAAATCAATGGCTGCAGTTGCAATATCGTCCATATCTTCAAATCCAAAATCATATATTGAACCATCAGAAATGAATTCTTCAAAACTTTCATCAGATGATTGCGTTGGCTGATATGCCATCACCGTCCCAGCACTTGCCACAACTGTCAACGCCGACACTGCCACCATAATTCCTCTCTGTAACATTCCTTTTCTCTTTTCCTTCATCATGTAGTTGATCCTCCTTTTTAATGTTTTAAAATCCTTTCCTTCCTTATTGCGTTTATGTCCGGAAAGGTTATTTTTCCACACGGCTGGACGTATATCAGAAGTTGCGGCTTCTAATACCAGCAAATTTGCATAGTCTTGACGTTTTTCCTTTGTACAGCCATCGACGGCTGCACTATCACTGACTATTTCTGCTGTATCTATGTAAAGGAAAAGTAAAAGATATGCCACGGGATTCATCCAGTGCAGACACAGAACGAAAAGGCATAAAAGTTTTACTAAATTGTCATGATTCTTCAAATGTGTATGTTCATGTTTGTATACCATAATAAAATCAGGATGCAGAGGAAAGCTCTCTGGAAACACGATTTTCTGACGGAAAAATCCGATGGTACATGGACCACAAATCTCATCCGGAATCAGGTAATAAGTAAGATTATCTTCAGGATCTTCAATCTTTTCAAAGATATAGTTCCGGATAGAATGTGCTCCTCTCCAGTATTTAATAATCTCATAGATTGCGAAGATAATAATTCCTGCTAGCCAGATCCTGGCAAATATATTAAACCATTGAGGTATCCATATGTAATCACCCTGCTTTTCACTCCAGAAAGACAAGGTGCCTGATAAATAAGAATCAGCTTTTCTGCCAATTAACATTGTTCCCGGAAGTGCATCTTTTGGAAGTAAATACTTCACCAACTGCACAGGCACCAGATAAAAGAAAACACCTGTCAGCAGTAATCTTCTTCCGAGAATGTAGTTATAATTTCCACGTTGAATTAGATATAAAAATAAACAGATCATTACAGGAATGCTTCCTGCAATGGACATACAGACTAACAGTTCCATTTAAACATCACATCATTTCTTCTTAATGTATTCTAATAAATATTCTTTCTCTTCCTCTGTAAGTTTCTGATCAGAGGTCAGAGCACTGACAAGGATGTCCATATCAGGAACTGTATATCCTGATGCGGATGACCTGAAAGTGTGTGCAGATTTGGCAGTTTCCGTCTCGCCCTTTTCTTTAGCAAATTTGTTTAATTTATCATACAGATAACTGTTTCTCAGTCCAAGGATAAACATAGTTCCCGGATAAAGTAAAGATACTGTTGCAGCACCGATCATATATAAGGTAAATTTATGTGTATCGTCTACAGGAGGTTTGCTCATAAAATTGATAAAGAAGCAAATACCGGAACATAAGGTAAATAAAATCCAGCAGACAAGTTCTATTTTTCTTTTCATTCTTTCATCTCCTGATTAATCAGGCAGATAGAGTCATTTGTCTCACCTGATTCGGTTAAGTAATTGTAAATTTCTGTCACTTCTTAACTACAAATAGTCTACCATGTTTTGTACAAATTAAGCAACTGATTTTTGGGAATTTTTCAGACTTTTTAACGCCATTATTCGAGATTTGTCGAGAAATCAACTTGTTGGCACAGAGAAAGCCAGGCAAAAACTGCAGTATAATCTGCAAAGTTTCTGCCTGGTTTTTTAATAGGTTTATGATTTAATGATATTTACTGAACATGCTCATTATTTATGAAGAAATGAAAACAGACCTTTCTTTTTTTCATAAGGTTCTGAACTGATACCTTTTACTTCATATCCTGTTGCGCTGATGGCTGTTTTTAGCTTTGCTTCGTCTACAGGTTTCTCTGAAATGATCACAGTTTCCCCTTTGCTGTGGGAAGAAGTAACTTTATCTACCTGAAAGACTTTTCTCACTGCATCGTTTACGTGAGATTCGCACATTCCGCACATCATACCGTCTACTTTTACAGTTGTTTTAATCATATTGTTGTCCTCCATTTTTACATTATAAGTTAGAAATAGCCAGAGCATATGATTTTTTCTCTTACAATAATTTTATGCCAATGCCTGGGCAAGAGCTTTCTGAATTGCTCCAAGGATTCCCTCTGAGGAATAAGTGGCACCGCTTGCAGCATCAATTCCGTCTGCTGACTGATTTCCCATAATCTGAGGATAAATAGTTTCCCATGCATAATCAAAGTACTCAGGTGAATCACTGTTACTCTGTTCAATAGATGCAATCTGACCGCCCTGAATCGTTACGGTTACATTTACTCTTCCACTGTATCCGTAGCTTGAGCCTGTATAAGTTCCGTCAATATATGGTCCTGTAGGTTCCGGCGTAGGCTCCGGAGTCTCTTCCGGTGTTGGTGTGGGAGCTGGTGTTTCCTCTGGTGTTGGAGTAACTTCTGGAGTCGGAGTTTCTTCCGGTGTCGGGGTTGGGGTTGCCTCAGGAGTTGGCGTAACTGTTACTTCTGGTGTTGGAGTTGGTGTCACTTTTGTGGTGTCTTTTTCTGCCTGTTTCAGAATATCTTTCATTGCGTTTATGATACCCTTTGAAGAGTAGGTTGCACCACTGACAGTATCAATGCCATCGACAGACTGATTCTGAATGATCTCATTTTCCAGGATATCCCATGCTTTCTTAAAGAACATAGGCGTATCTGTATGCTCTGCCTCCAGAGACTTGATCATACCTTTTTTAATCTTAGCTGTCAACGTAATTGTCCCACTGTATCCTTTACCGGTTCCTGTATAGGTTCCGTCTTTGTAAATCTGTTCGTCTCCCGGCTTCGGTATTGGAGAAGGTTTCTTTGTCGGTTTCGGTGATGGAGTGGGAGTTGGCGTAACAACTGCCTGATTTCCTGATGGAATTGCCTGTGACAATGCATTCTGAACCGCAGTAATAATTCCGTTTGAAGAATAAGTGGCACCACTGACTGCATCTACGTTTGGAGACTGGCTTGCAAGAATTTTGCTGATCACACCCTGTGCATTTGCAAAATAGGAGGCTGTTTCATTTGATGCATCTACAATATTGATAGCTGCAATTTTATGGTCAGTGACAGTTACCTGAACAGTGATCGTTCCTCCGAAACCGGTTCCGGAGCCTGTATAGGTACCATCTGCATATCCACCGGCAGGAACTTCTGTAGTTGGTGTGACTGTGCTTCCTGCACCACCCCCTGCTGTACCTCCATTTGCAGAGGAACCTGTAGATGAATTTTTCTTTGTTCCTGTTTTAATCTTACTTGTTTTTTTTGTCTTTTTTGATGTTTTTGAAATTGAGGTTTCATTGGTTTCAGAAGAGTCTTCTGAATCAAAATCCTTACCTGCAGTTCCTTGTGAAATCAATTCTTTAATCTCATCAGTAGACATAACATTATTATCGGAAACCGATATAGTCTCCACAGGACTCTTATCTGCCTGATAACAGGTTACACAGACTGATGCAAAAACTGCTGCCGCAGGAATAAGCTTTAACCATGGACGGAAACTGTCCTGTTTGGGTTTCATTTCCGGAGTCTTATTATTTTTCTGCTCATTATTTTTGTCCATAAATTCCTCCTTCTTCAATAGTTCCAGGAAATCATATTCTGGTAATTACTGTAATAACTGTATAAAGGTTTACAGTTGAAAAGAAATCCTGCCCTTTCTGTGGGATACAGGATTTCTTTTCTCTTGTCTGCGAATCCGATTGCAAATGTTCACCTGACTTCAGTCCGGTCAGATTATTTTACAGTTACTTTAACTGTTTTGGTTACACCATTGCATGTTACTGTGATTTTGGCAGTACCCTTTTTAATACCCTTAATTGTACCATTGGATGATACTGTAGCAATTTTCTTGTTGCCGGATTTGTATGTAACTTTTCCTGACGGAGCTGCTTTTGCTGTGATCTTAGTTGTTTTGCCGACTTTTACAGATGCAGATGTTTTGTTCAGTGTAAGAGTTGGATTTTTAACTGTTACTTTGCAGGTTACCTTTACATCTCCGCATTTAGCTGTGATGACTGCGGTACCTTTTGCCTTTGCAGTAACCTTACCGGTTGTTTTGTTTACGGCTGCAACTTTCGGGTTACTGGAAGTAAATGTAACTTTTGGTGCATCTGCTCCTGTTACAGTTGCCTTCAGTGTAGTTGTTTTTCCTTTGTAAACAGTGGCTGTTTTCTTGTTGAGAGTTACTGTTACCTTAGTATCTGCTTTAACAAGAGCCTCTACTGCTGCGTTCAGATGAGTTGTAGCTTCATCAACCTCTGCCTGAGTTGGCTTTTCTTTTGCAAGAAGATCCTTTGCTTCCTGAAGCTCTAACTGCATTGCCTTCCAGGAATCTGCTGTGTAATCTGCTTCTTTTAAGGCTTCTGCTTTTTCTACTGCTGCTTTTAATGCTGTTGTATCTGCTTCTCCTGCTTCCGGTTTTACGATGTTTGCATCTGTTGCATTAACTTCAAATACAGTATCTGCATATCCCATTGCATATACGGTGATTTTCCATTTGCCGGTTCCATCTGTTCCTTTTGGAAGCTGGCAGCGGTAAGAATCTGTCAGACCAAGCTGAATTCCCATTGCCTTGTGCATCCAGTTATCTGCTGCAAATTTTGTTCCGTAAGATGCAAGAACTTTGTCACCATTTCCGTAGTAATCCCATTTTACAGCATACATTTTAGCGCCAAGAGCACCATATCCGTCACCGGTAATGTCTACTCTTAAGAATTCACCGTAGCTTCCGCTGGCTTCTTTTACTGTTGCGGTAACATTGGATGCTGTCTGGAGTGCCTGATCTTTAAGTCCGGAACCTGTACCGTTTGTTCTGGCCTTGAATGTGAATGTTCCATCGGAACCTTTTACAGCTTCTTTTAAGCCGTTTGTTTCAGCGGTAACATCAGCAACTGCACTATAGGACTGCAAATTGTTTTCTCCAAATCCTCCGGCAACTGTGCTTCCGTCTTCCACAACCTTGAACTGGGATTTGAAGGCTTCATAATCTTCTGCTTTTACTGCGACAGGTACATATTTCAGGCCTACTACGTTATAATGGTCGAATTCTACAACACTTCCATCAGCTTTTGTAATCTGTCCTCTTTCAGGCTGATTCAGCTTTACAGTTGTTCCGTCCGTAAGAACTGCATCATTAGCTGAGGTCCAGTAGGAAATCTCATAAGAACCGCCGTTTTTGTCATACATGATTGCTTCACACTGGTAGCTTCCTCTGTGCAGGCCATGGTTTACAGTAGCTCTGGTTACTGTGTCGAAACCGCCTTTGTCAAGTTCATCATGGCTGTCTTTTGTTGCATTGGAAGCTGTGTTTGCAGCATTATAAACTCCCTCAGATGCCCAGTACTGTGCCCATGTCAGACCTGCATAGACATATTTGTAGCCTGTTTCTGCTGTTGCAGCGAATTCATCTTCTGCTGCTGCCTGATCGTCAACAAAAGGTGTTTCCTCATCGCCTGCAAAAGCATCAGCGGTGTCATCTGCTGCATCAAACTCATCTGTCTGTGCCTCAGTCTCCACAGCAGTATCAGATGTAAAATCCGCAGCCATAACCGGTAATCCTGAAACCATCATTGCTGCACTTAAAATTGCAGGAGCTGCCATTTTGATTAAATTTCCTTTGCGCATACCTTTAAATCCTCCTGAATATGAGTTAATAAATATATTTCCAAACTGTCCGGAAAACTGAAATTTTTGACAGTTCAGAGATCTTTATATAAGATAAACCTATTCACCGATGGAATAAGTATCTTTCAGTAATTGAAATCTTTCTTTCATGCCTTCCGTCATCCAGACATGATCAGAATCATCTACGAACAGACCGTCTGCATTGTATTTCTTCAAAAGTTCTTCTGCCTTTTCTTTTCCCAGTACAAAGCATGCAGTGGAAAGTCCGTCTGCGTTCAGGCCGTCATCACACACAACCGTCACAGATGTGAGACCGCTTCTTGCAGGATATCCTGTAGCAGGATCCAGTATATGATGATATCGAACACCATCTTCTATAAAGTATTTTTCGTAATCTCCGGAAGTAGATAAAAATTCAGTACCATTCAGAGTAACTACTCCCAGGTAATCACCTTCTGTATCCCGCGGATCAGTGACAGCTACCTGCCAGGCAGAGCCGTCGGGTTTGCTTCCATAGCTCATAACACTGCTGCCGCCCAGATTCAGGATCATGCCTGATACATTTTTATCTGCATCAAGAATCTTCTGTGCTGCATCACAGCCAATTCCCTTACCTGCAGCCCCCAGATCAAGAGTTACTCCCTCCGGCATGGTAACTTTATTCCCATCCAGAGTCACCTTGTCATATCCTACATTTTCAAGCAGGGAATTTAATTCATCATCTGAAGGAATGTGCGGATTTTCTCCGTCAATGTCCCACAGGCGGATCACTCTTCCCATAGTAGGATCCATGGCTCCGCCAGAAGCTTTCGACAAATCCAGTATCTGTTTTAAACAGGTGGCAGTTTCATCAGATACCGTTGTTGTATTTCCGGCATTTTGATTGATCTGATATATCTGAGAACTTTCTTTTGTCCAGGAGATCCAGTTTTCTTCCACATCTTTTAATGCAGAGATTACGTCTGCTGTGATGTCCTCACCTGTTGTGTAAAGAGTCTCTGATACTACGGTGTCCATAGCAAAGTCTGTTTTGGTGTATGTGTTTATTTCAGAGTTTCCCCATACAGTCCGGGATGCACATAAAAGGGAGGCTGTAATAAAAAGTCCCAGTACAAAAGAGTGTCTGTTTGTCATATATTTTCTGATTCCTTATCCTCTTATTGTTGTTTCCAACTAACTCTATAGACTATATCACTGTATGGATGGTATGTCTACCAATATAGTTAGTTCTTACTAATCAAATTTTCTCAATAAGTTAGCAGTTGCTATTTTTTATCAATAACAGTGCCTGTATGAATATTTTTCCTTGGGCAGACTGCAGTGCAGGCGTGACAGCAGATGCATTCCCCTGAATGTGCAGTATCACCGTCAATATCCAGGTGTGCGGGGCATCTCTTCTTACAGAGAGTGCACTTTTGCGCACAGTTTGGACGATTTCGTTTGAAAAGTGCTCCCGGAATAATCGGCATGATTGCAAATACTGCTCCCATGGGACAGAGAAACTGGCAGAAGAAACGCTCCTGTGTACACATTCCGGCCATGATCAGGATCAGCAGAACTGTTCCCACAATGTAGGTAGATTTCGGCAGTCTGCCTGTTGTAAGCATGGAGAATACATCCCATGGACTCATTCCCTGTAATTTAGAATAGAATCCTGTCATGCAGGAAAGAAGCAGGAACGCAAGGAGTACATATTTTACTTTCTGCAATCTGTGTACCCATTCCTCCGGATATCCATGTTTTTTCTTTTTTCCAAAGCATTTCGCACGGATAAACGCGGTAAGCTCATACAGAGCATCTCCCAGTGAGCCAAACGCACAGGCATAACCGCAGAAATGACGCCCGAACAGAATGGTAATAATTAACAGTAACGCCGTAATATCCAGAAAAGAGTTCCAGGTTACGCTCTGCTGTCCTCCGATTGCAAGAAAGATGGATTTGATTCCTGCAAATGCCGTAGAAAAAAGGGAGGGCGCTGCTATAAAAAATATAAGCTGTATGGCGGCACGGATCAGCCGTACCTTTCGTTGTTTCTTTTTCATGCGTTTTCCGCCTTTGATAATGCGTCATTTACTGCTTCTAAGATACCGGTAGAACTGAAAGTTGCTCCGGAAATTGTGTCAACATCTGTGCTCTGCTCGCTGATGATGCTGTTTATGACATTCTCGCCCTGTGACAGATAAGCACTGTCCTCACCCGGTGCACTGACTACACTGACTGCTGTAATGGTATCATCTTCCAGAGTCACCTGAACAGTGATCGTTCCACCGTATCCGGTTCCTGAACCTTCGAAGGTGCCATTTTTATATACATTGTCAGAATCATCGGTTTCTTCAGAATCTGCCTGATCTGCATTTTCTTTATCCTCTGCAGAATCCTTTTCAGATTTATTATCAGCTTCCGAAGATACATCAGAAGAAGCATTACTTTCTGCTGCTGTTTTCTGTTCCTCATAAGTTTCCTTTAATGCTGTAAGGATCTGGTCCTGCTGTTTCTCCAGGCTCTCTGTTTTTGCAGTCAGGTCTGCAATATCCTGAGCCTGTTCCTTATCTTTTACTGTTCCGTTATAGAAAAATACCGCCATGATGATCAGCAAAAGTGCGATCAGACGCAGATAAAAGTTTTGATTATTCACGTTGTTTCCTCTCCTTCATTTTATTTTTGCCGGATATGATATCGGTTTTAAATGAAGCAAAACTTAATCATAACTAACTTTAAAAGTGTATCATTTTCGTATACAAAAATCTATATACAACAGATTCTGCTAATGTTGTTTTTTTCTCATTAAGATGACCCCGGAGCAAAATCCGAGGTCATTTATTGTGTGAACTATTTATCTGCTATCATTTATTTTACTTTTACTGCAAATACCTTCTTAACACCGTTGCAGGTTACTGTAATTTTGGCAGTACCTTTTTTCTTTCCTTTTACAACGCCTTTGGAGCTTACTGTTGCAATCTTGGTGTTGCTGGATTTGTAAGTAATCTTTCCGGCTGGAGTTGCCTTTGCGGAAATCTTTGTTGTTTTTCCTGCTTTTACAGTTGCTGAAGTCTTTGTAAGTTTCAGAGATGGATTCTTAACTGTTATCTTGCAGGTTGCTTTGTATTCTCCGCAGGATGCTGTGATCACTGCTGTTCCTTTTGCCTTGGCAGTTACAACACCTTTGCTGTTTACAGCAGCCACTTTTGTGTTGCTGGACTTCCATGTGATTTTATCTGTAAGGTTTGTTGTAACTTTGAGAGTAGTTTTTGTGCTGCCTTTTGTATAAAGAGTCTTGGAAGAAGTATTTAATTCAAATGTGTTTTCTGCTTCTTTGTAAGTAAAAGTAAGATTATTCTTATATCCCACAGCAGTTATTTCGAAAACAGTTGTGTCTGTCACCTGAAGATCTGTGAGATCAAGAGTTCCATCTTCTTTTACAATGATTTTGCTTCCTCTTCCTGTTGCGGCATATTCTGTATCATCAACTTTTACTTTGCTGATGCTCTTAATGTATGCAGAGAACTCTTCTGCTGTAATGCCTTTTGCTGCAACCAGTTTTGTCTCGTTACTGTCATAAGAAGCCGGCATTTTGTCTGTATTTACTGTAAATTCAGTTACAATGGCTGCATATTTTCCGCTGGCATCTGCAATTTCAACCTTATGTGTTCCCAATGCAAGAGCTCCAACTGCAAGTTTTCCGTCTGTGCAGGAAACCGCTGTTCCGTCTACAGTATACTGTGCCTTGAAGTCTGCCGGCAGAGCCTGGTCAAAGGTAACTGCTGCAGATGAGTCTGTATTCATAATATCTGCCACTGTTGCCTTGATTCCTGTAGTTGTCTGCACCTTTACATCCGGAACATCAAAAGTGATCATGCCTTTATCTGTGTAATAAGTAACGCTGTCAATTGTTTTTCCCATGATTGATTTATAATGCGCAGAAGAAACAGGGCATCCGTGAACTTCTGTTGTATATCCTGTACCCCAGGCAAGCATACTTCCACGCCAGATATTCTCCAGATGACGCAGGCCATAGTTGGTTCCGTCTGTAGTATTTACAGTTACACCATAGATTTTATCTGTGTTTGTATCAATTACTGCTGCAAAAGCCTCATTGTTAAGATCAAGCTCATAATCACCGTATTTTGTTTCTGTTTTTAATGTAGCATCAATAGTAACGTTTTTTGTCTGGGCACCTTTCATTGCTGAGAAAGAATAGCTGCCATCTGCATTTACAGTAAGTTCTTTGTAATAAGACGGTGTTTCGCTTAAAATGTAATAAGAGTAAGAGGCATTTTCAATCAGGGAATCTTTTCCTGTATAGGTGTTGCTGCTTGTCTGTCCTCTGTTTGTCACTGTGATCGTTACAGAGTCGGAATCTGTGACCTGCTTCTGGTCTTTCAAAAGGGAAAGATCACTGACCTTTACAGGGAAAGTAACACCTGTTACATCGGTTCCATTGGGGTCTACGTGATAAGCGGAATTTCCGTTCATCATACCTGCTGTTCTTGATTTATTAAGAGTTGCAGATGTGAAAGCATCAACTTTTACATCATTATTTTTCAGTTCTGCCTTGTAGAAATCATCGTATGGAATATTCATAAGCACATAAGCTTCGCCCTGCTGTGCTTCTGCAGCAAAAGCATCCTGGACATCTTCGGTGGTAAATTCTTCCTGCGCATCCTCGGCGGCAAACTCTTCGGAAACAGAGAAATCTGTGCTGTCTGTAAGTACCTCACTGTCTGTGAAATCAGATGCCAGAACTGCATATGGCATGCTGGTCATAGCAACTGCGGCACTCATTACAACAGGTGCTATTTTTTTCATAAGTTTTTTGTTTGTCATGTTTTTCTCCTCTTCTAAAATTTTTATGCGGAATCACTCTTACCAGAGGGTTAATCAACTTATTAACCAAAGGGATTTTACTTTTACCAAAAGGGAGTGACTTCTGCCAAAGATATTCATATAGGATTGCTATAGGTATGCTGTCAGCAGTAATTATATAAAACAAATTAGTCACTACTAACTTATAAAATAGTAACATGTCTGTCTGAGAAAATCCACACTTTTTTATCTTGGATATTCGTCATTTTTTCTCAATAAATACTTCAGTAAAAATCAGTATTAGTTACATCTAACTTATGGTTGCGGGAATATTTTTTCTATGTTAAAATGTCTGAAGAATTCTGATAATTCCATTTTGGATTTTTTGAGAGGAGAAAATAGATTTATGAAGCAAAAAACAGCCTGCCTTGGGCTTTTTTCAGCTGTGGCGATCATTCTGGGATATGTGGAATCACTGGTGCCGGTTTTTGCGGGGATTCCGGGGATTAAACTTGGACTTGCCAATCTGGGAGTACTTTTTATTTTGAAGAAATATTCATTTAGGGAGGCTGCCCTGATTTCTGTTGTCCGCATTCTGGTGATCGGATTTATGTTCGGAAATCTGTTCAGTATCCTGTACAGTCTGGCAGGGGCCGCGCTTAGTATGACAGTTATGACACTTATGCTGAAAAAAACCTCCTTCAGTCTGATCGGTGTCAGCGTTGCAGGAGGTGTTTCCCATAATATCGGTCAGTTGATCATTGCCATGCTGATCGTACAAAATGCAAGTGTGTTTGTATATGCACCTGCACTTCTGGTGGCAGGTGTTGCTGCCGGGGTAGTGATCGGCGGACTTACTAACGAGATTTTGAAAAGAGTTCATCTATAACTTTAAAAGCATCAGTTATCTGAATTTATAATCTTTCAGATAACTGATGCTTTTTTCAATCTTCTTCTATATGTTCCCGTCCCTGGTTGATGATCGTACGGACATGATCATCTGCCAGAGAATAGAAAATAGATTTTCCCTCTCTGCGGCTCTTTACCAGTTTATTCTGTTTCAGAATACGAAGCTGATGAGAAATCGCAGATTGAGTCATATTCAGTGCTTTGGCGAGGTCGCAGACGCATACCTCTGCCTCAAACAAAACAAACAAAATGCGTATTCTGGTAGAGTCTCCGAAAACCTTGAATAATTCGGCCAGATCATAAAGCTCTGTTTCTTCCGGCAGGGTTTCATCTACAATTTTAAGCAGATCTTCATGTATTTCATTACTCTCACATAATTCTTCTTTGCATACTTCCATTTTCTTACCTGTTACCTTTCCGGCTTATCACAAAAGGTTTCTGCTGATTTGCCTGTTTCTTATAAATTCTTTACAAATAATGTACGGATCGCGTTTAATACTGCCAGGATCATAACACCTACATCTGCAAAAATGGCCACCCACATGTTTGCAATACCTAAAGCTCCAAGGATCAGGCAGAGAATTTTAATGCCGATTGCAAAATAAATATTTTCATATACAATACGGATACATTTACGTGCAATTTTGATCGCTTTGGAAATCTTCAGAGGATCATCATCCATCAGAACGATATCTGCTGCTTCGATTGCTGCATCTGAACCAAGCGCTCCCATCGCAATACCAATATCGGCTCTGGATAATACAGGGGCATCATTGATACCGTCACCTACAAACGCAAGTTTATCCTTTTCAGATTTCTGATTAAGAAGTTCTTCTACCCTGGAAACTTTGTCAGCAGGTAAAAGTTCGCTGTATACTTCCTGGATTCCCAGTTCCCCGGCAACCTGGTCTGCAACACGTTTGGAGTCGCCTGTCAGCATAACGGTCTTGCTGATTCCGGCTTTCTTCAGTTCAGCGATTGCCTCTTTTGCATGAGGTTTGATGATATCGGATATCAGGATATGTCCTGCATATTTGCCGTCAATGGCCATATGCACAACAGTTCCTACATGATGGCAATCCTGATAAGCAATGCCAAGTCTGTTCATTAATTTGGTATTACCGGCAGCTACAGATATGCCGTCAACTTTGGCAATCACACCATTACCACTGATTTCTTCAATATCAGTAACACGATTTCTGTCGATTGGTTTTCCGTATGCTTTCTGCAGGCTCTTGCTGATCGGATGGGAGGAAGAACACTCGGCAAGTGCTGCATATTCTAACAATTTCTCATCAGGCATTTCATTGTGATGAATACCACTTACTTCGAAGACACCCTGAGTCATAGTACCTGTTTTGTCAAATACAACATATTTTGTCTGAGCCAGTGTTTCCAGATAGTTGGAACCCTTGACCAGAATGCCCTGATTGCTGGCTCCACCGATTCCTGCGAAGAAACTTAACGGGATGCTGATAACCAACGCACATGGACAGCTGATTACAAGGAAGGTAAGGGCTCTGTAGATCCAGTCTCCCCACATGGCAGGTTTTCCCATAATAAGAAGTACGATCGGCGGGATAAATGCAAGAGCAAGGGCTCCGTAACATACTGCAGGTGTATAGTATTTCGCAAATTTGGAAATAAAGTTTTCAGATTTTGACTTTCTGGAGCTGGAATTCTCTACCAGTTCAAGAATCTTGGATACTGTAGATTCACCGAATTCCTTAGTTGTACGGATCTTCAGCAGACCTGTCATATTGATACAGCCACTGATCACTTCATCGCCTGCTTTTGCATCACGTGGAAGACTCTCACCTGTCAGTGCACTTGTATTTAATGTAGAAGTTCCCTCGGTGATCACTCCATCGATCGGTACTTTTTCACCCGGCTGAACAACAATAATGGTTCCGATCTCAACTTCATCAGGATCAACCTGTTCCAGTGTTCCGTCTTTCTCTATGTTCGCATAATCAGGACGGATATCCATCAGTTCACTGATGTTTCGTCTGCTCTTTCCCACTGCATAGCTCTGGAAAAGTTCTCCAATCTGGTAGAAAAGCATAACTGCAACACCCTCGGAATAATCGCCAAGGAGAATTGCACCTACTGTGGCTACAGCCATCAGAAAGTTCTCGTCAAACACCTGTTTATTTAAAATACCCTTAAATGCTTTCTTCAGGATATCATAGCCGATGACCAGATATGGGATCATAAAAAGAACAAATCTCAGGTATCCCTCTGCCGGCAGTAAGGAAAAGACCACGATCAGCACTGCTGCTATGATAATTCTGATCAGCATTTTCTTCTGCTTCTTGTTCATATCAATACCTCTCTCTTCTTATAAAAGCAGGACTGCTGCAAAAAACTTTCCGGCGAAAAGCTCAGTGCCGGGATACGTTTTATGCAACAGTCCATTCTCCGGATAACGCAGAATTAAAGATAGATCTCACAGTCGTCTTCTACCTTCTTGCAGTTCTTTAATACGTCTTTCATAACTGCTTTTGGATCCTGTCCGTCTTCGAATTCAACGATCATCTTCAGCATCATGAAATTAACTGTTGCATCTTTAACACCGGCTGTATTCTTGGCAGCTTCCTCCATTTTATTAGCACAGTTTGCACAATCTACATCGATTTTATAAGTTTTCTTCATAATATTTTCCCTTTCCGCTCATCTCTTTTATATTAACATATGAGCACTTGTTCATTTGTTTGATTTTATTATAACATTATTTTCTCTTCTGTCAATAGTTTTGAGGAGATTTCTTTACGGAAATAAAAAGTTATGTTATAATCCATGTTATTATAGTTTAACGTGTTGCTTTAATGTTTTAAAAAACAGGATATTATTATCTGGCAGGTATCAAAATCATAAAAAGAAATAGGATACTCTTTGACAGAACATAACTGTCTGTACTGTTTGCGTACAGCAGTTCACAACAGCAATATCGGAAAGAAAAAAGGAGGGTATCAATATGGCGATACATGAATCAGGAGAAGATTATCTCGAAGCGATCCTTATGATCAAAAAAAGAAACGGTAATGTCCGCTCTATCGACATTGCGCATGAACTGTCTTTTTCAAAACCGAGTGTCAGTGTTGCAATGAAGAATTTGAAAGCCAGTAATTACATTACGATTGATGAAAATGGATTTATCAATCTGACGGAAACCGGGCAGGAAATTGCAGATAAGATTTATGAAAGACATACCTTTCTGACCGGATGGCTGACTTCTATCGGAGTTGACCCGAAGGTTGCAGCCGAGGATGCCTGTAAGATGGAGCATGCGATCAGCGCAGAGAGTTTTGCTGCCATTAAGAAGTCTATTGCAGGCACGCATGAAAATTATAGCAATCCTCGTAAATAATGCATTTAAGACAGTTCAGCAGCGTGCGAAAGACAAGGAAGATATCTGCAGGCGTGCTGACGCACGGCAAAGATATCTGACGCAGGATTTCACACTCTGATGGGCTGGATTAAGATGCATTATTTTAGAGGATTGCTATAAATAAAAACATAATAAAAACCATATCCCGGATTTTCAGAGACTAAGCATCTGTTGCTTTATCATGAAATCCCGGATATGGTTTTTATGGTTATCTTTATGCTTCCTCTTCTTTTGGAAGAAGATTTCTCATACTTCTTAAACTGATAGTCAGTGTTGACATGTTATGAAGCAGTGCAGATGTTGTAGGCATAATGATACCTGTAACTCCAAGTGCGATCAGACCGCCGTTTATACCGATAATAGTTCTGTAATTATTGTGGATACGCTTCATCAGCGCTGTACTCAGTCTCTTTAACGTAACAATCTCATGGAGATTATCTGCAGAAATTGTAACATCTGCGATTTCACGTGCAATAGCTGCACCATCACTGATAGCAATTCCCACACTTGCAGAAGAAAGTGCCAGAGAATCATTGATCCCATCACCGATCATAATAACTTTATGCCCCAGTTCTTTTTCTTTCTCTACAAAAGATGCCTTATCTTCCGGCAGGACTTCGGAGTAATATTCATCTACGCCTACACGTTTCGCAATAGCTGCTGCTGTACGTTCACTGTCACCGGTCATCATTACGACTTTTGTAATGCCGGCTTCTTTTAATTCACGTACTGCATCTGCAGCCTCTTCACGAAGCGGATCTTCTACACAGATAACTGCTGCAAGTTTTCCTTCGATTGCAAGATACAGGTGAGAACATTCTAATGGCAGGTGTTCAAATCTGTCTTCCATTCCTTCCGGAATTACACACTTTTCATCTTCCATTACGAAATGCCAGCTTCCGATCACTGCCTTTTTGCCTTCAATAGTTGTAGAAATACCATGAGCTACGATATATTCTACTTTTGAATGCATTTCCTCATGAACAAGATGTTTCTCTTTGGCTGCATTGACAACTGCTCTTGCCATGGAATGAGGGAAATGTTCCTCCATACATGCTGCAATACGCAGAAGCTCATCTGAACTCAGCTCTTCACTGAAAGATACCACATCTGAAACTACAGGCTTTGCTTTTGTAAGTGTACCCGTCTTGTCAAATACAATAGTCGTGGCATCAGCCATTGCTTCCATATATTTACCGCCCTTTACAGTAATACTGTGAGTACTTGCCTCACGTATAGCGGATAATACGGAAACAGGCATGGCAAGCTTCAGTGCGCAGGAGAAATCTACCATAAGTACCGCAAGGGTTTTCGTCATGTTTCTGGTAAGCAGATAAGTTATCCCTGTACCTGCAAGAGTGTATGGCACAAGTCTGTCTGCAAGATGTTCTGCATTACTTTCCACAGAGGATTTCAGCTTCTCAGAATCCTCGATCATGTTGACGATCTTCTCATAGCGGCTGGAACCTGCTGCTTCTTTAACCTTAACAGTGAGTTCGCCCTCTTCCAGAACAGTTCCTGCATAGGCAAAGCTGCCTTCTGCTTTACGTACAGGCGCAGATTCACCTGTCAGAGAAGTCTGGTTGACCATTGCTTCTCCTGCTGCAACATCTCCGTCAAACGGAATCACATTACCCATATGTACGCGTATCAGATCACCTGCTTTAACAGAAGAAGCAGATATAAGAACCTCCTGTCCGTCTTCATTTACAAACCATACTTTCTCTGCATTGATAGACATGCTTCTTGCAAGGTCATTGACGGATTTCTTATGTGTCCATTCCTCAAGGATCTCACCGATTCCAAGCAGGAACATGGTGGAACCTGCAGTATTGAAGTCACCGCGGAGCATAGATACACCGATTGCTGCTGCATCCAGAACAGGTACCTCCAGTTTTCCCTTCATCAGAGTACGTACACCATGATAAATGTATTTCACTGATTTCACTGTAGTGATCGCTACACGTACCGGGTATGGCAGAAACATTTTATTTAATGTACGCATTACTACAGAGTTGATCAGTTTTTCTTTATAGGTTTCGTTTAATTCACGTCCGGAATTCTCAAGTGCTGATTCAGATACCTGAGCAGTTTCATAGGAAAATCTGCTCAGTAAACGAATCAGCCCGTCTCTGCTGCCGGTATAGACAACAGCGACATCCTGAGTTCTTACATAAACCGATGCCTTGCTGATATTTGCCTCTTTCTCCAGATAACACTGCAGAATATCCGCCTGTCTGTAGGTCATGTGTTTCTGAGCAAGGTGGATACGGATTCGTCCTTTTATTTCATGCTTAATAGCAAATTTCATTATTCCTCGCTGCCTTCTTCTGTTTCTTCTGTCTCTTCTTTGAAATCTGTTGTCTCTTCTGTTTCTTCAGCTGTTTCTTCAGCTGTATCTTCTACCACTTCCTCAGCTGCTGCTCTGTCTTCATTGATCTGCTGTGCTTCTGCATAAATATCCTCAGCATTCTCCTGAATTGCGGAAGCTGTTTTCATTACACATGCCTTTGCACGTAAAACGGCTGCTGTGCAGTTTGTGTATAATTTCTTTGCATCTTTACTTGTAAGAATCTTGATACCTGCTGTACCGAAAGCTACTCCTGCTGCAAAGATTCCTGTTTTTTTACCGTCAAATTTGATCATTGATGTATCCTCCTGTTGTGATTTTTAATTTATTGTAACCACTCAGCACCCTTTCGGTGCTGAACAGTTATGAACTGTTTTCAGATAAATATGATGGGCAAACGCATTATTGCGACATCAGCTTATTTATATTTCATGTATTATACAACCAAAATTTCTGGATTTCTACTTTTTTCTTCTTGTTGAGAAATATTCTCATTTCAGACATGTTAAGATGGTTACCGGAAACCGTATTGCCAAAAGAGCGTAAAAAACTGAAGAAATATAAGAAAGCCACCGGAAATTATACTCTTCAGCATTTCCCGGCGGTCATCAGTTCGTTCTCTATTTAAATTTTTACTTGTTTTCAATGTTTAAAATCACAGGAATTTACGAACATCCGCTCAATTTCCTGTTTGTCAATGTATCCACAGGCCTTCAGTCCTGTCAGAACTACATTGTTAAAACTGTCTTTTGATAATTTCTGGACTGTATTGTCATCCAGCTCAATGGTGCATACACTTTCATCTTTACAATCCGGATTTCTCACGATTTTATACATATTTCTTCTGCTGATCGCACCAATTTCTTCCAAAAGATTTACCATACGGTAAACCGTAGCTGATCCGATGCCCGGATCCAGGCGGGATGCATTGTAATAGATTTCTTTACAGCAGGAACACTCATTTTCAAGAATGACTTCCAACAGCATTCTTCTCTGTTTGGTAATCCTGCATCCTCGCTTCTTTAATTCCTGGATTACAACATCTTTCTGCATTCGGGTTCTCTGGTAATTGGGCTCTTTACAATTTTCCTGTCTCTGTAATGCTGCTGCTCCCAAAATCACATCATCCTTCCGCTTGTTAATTTCTGTTTCCTGACATATGGCTGCTGTTTGGCATCAGGTTTCAGTAATATGCCTGATTCTCAATGGCACCCTCTGCAGTGGCTGCAGTCTCCGCCACATGATGACTTGCCGCTTTTTTTGTCTCTGACGATTCCTCTTATGATCAGTCCGACAATTAAAATCAAAATTGCTCCTACAATCAATGTTCCCATAAATGACACCTCCTGCTTTATATCATTATCATACACATATAATCACTATACTGCAATCTGATAATCAGCAGTCCACTAACTGTGAAGATACGTTACTGTTCACTTCGTTCTCAGTAACACGCTCCGCGATGAAAAAGGTATGAAACAGTTGCAATTCTGTTTATCAGAACCCGCACCACCAGATGGGACGCAGGCTCTGATCTTATTACTGTTTTATCTGGCTTTTGCCATACCCTTTACCTTTACATTAAGGCTGCCGCTTTCCTTATAAGGTCTGAACAGCAGATATAAAAATCCGATGATAATTGCGAATGCAACCACTGTCCAGATACCGAAACCGCCGCCTGTAACCAGTGTACCGATCTGATAGATACACAGAGACACAAGATATGCAAGTCCACACTGATATCCGATTGCAAATAAAAACCATTTTGTATTGTTCATCTCTCTCTTGATCGCACCCATAGCTGCGAAGCAAGGAGCACAAAGAAGGTTGAATACCAGGAAGCCGTAAGCTGCGATCGGTGTCATGGCTGCTGCCAGGTTACCCCAGATCTCAGCACCGTCTTCTGCAACTTCTGCGAATCCATAAAGCATACCAAATGTAGCTACTACATTCTCTTTTGCGATCAGACCTGTAACAGCTGCAACTGCCATCTTCCATCCTTCGCCGGCTTTTGTCCAGCCAAGAGGTGCAAAGATCCATGCGATTGCTGTACCGATCTTAGAAAGGATACTCTCGTTAAGTTCTTCAACCATACCGAAGCTTCCGCCTTCCCATCCGAAGCTCATTAAGAACCACAGAATGATTGTTGAAAGAAGGATGATTGTTCCGGCTTTCTTAATGAAGGACCAGCCTCTTTCCCACATACTTCTTAAGATATTGCTGACTGTTGGCCAGTGGTATGCAGGAAGCTCCATAACGAACGGAGCCGGATCACCGGCAAACATTTTTGTTTTCTTTAAGATGATACCGGAGCAGATAATTGCTACGATACCGACAAAGTAACAACTTGTTGCAACCCATCCGCTGTTTCCGAAGAATGCACCTGCGATCATGGCAATGATCGGAAGTTTAGCTCCGCAGGGAACGAATGTAGTTGTCATGATTGTCATCTTTCTGTCACGGTCATTCTCGATCGTACGGGAAGCCATAACACCTGGAACACCGCATCCACTGCCGATAAGCATTGGAATGAAGGATTTACCTGAAAGACCGAATTTACGGAAAATTCTGTCCATGATGAATGCTACACGAGCCATGTAACCACAGGACTCAAGGAATGCAAGGAATGCAAACAGTACAAGCATCTGAGGTACGAAACCGAGAACAGCTCCCACACCGGCTACAATACCGTCAAGGATCAGTCCCTGTAACCATGCTGCACAGCCAATCGCATTCAGCCCTGATTCAATTGCCGGAGGAATGATCTCACCAAACAGAACATCGTTTGTCCAGTCAGTTACGAAAGCACCAACTGTAGTTACAGATACATAATATACGATAAACATTACAACTGCAAAGATCGGCAGTGCCAGCCATCTGTTGGTAACAATACGGTCGATCTTATCAGATGTGGAAAGCTTATCTTTTCTTGCCTTAGTCACACACTGACCAATGATAGAAGAAATATAAACATATCTCTCATTTGTGATAATACTTTCTGTATCGTCGTCAAACTCATTTTCCATTTCTTTGATCTCGGCAGATACATTTACGGATGTATTCATCTGCTCAATGATCTTGTCATCTCTTTCAAGAAGCTTGATTGCGAAGAATCTCTTCTGTTCTTCCGGTACCACACCGGTCAGTTTATTCTCAACTGCTCCGATGATCTCTTCTGCTTTATCGCAGAATTCATGGACAGGTGTTACTTTCCGGTGGCTCTGGGCAATGGAAACTGCCTTGTTTGCAGCTTCTGTGATTCCAGTTCCCTTCAGAGCAGAAATAGTAACAACTTCACAGCCAAGTTTCTTTTTCAGTTTATCAATATGTATTGTATCGCCGTTTTTCTCAACGATATCCATCATGTTGACTGCCATGATGACCGGAATCCCAAGTTCCAGAATCTGTGTTGTAAGATACAGGTTACGTTCAATATTGGTACCATCAACGATATTGATGATCGCATCCGGTTTTTCCTGAAGAATGTAATTTCTTGCAACTACCTCTTCAAGTGTATATGGTGATAAAGAATAAATACCAGGTAAGTCAGTGAGAATAACATCTTTGTGTCCTTTCAGCTTACCCTCTTTTTTCTCGACAGTTACACCTGGCCAGTTACCTACAAACTGATTTGAGCCGGTCAGTGCATTGAATAATGTCGTTTTACCGCAGTTCGGATTACCTGCGAGTGCAATTTTTACTGACATAATCTCTCTCCTCTGATTTCTTGATCTCTTTTATTTTGATCGCTTTATCCAGTCTTTCTGCTGTTGATATCACACTCAACAGTTATTAGTCATCACTAATACTTAGTTTTTATTAACTATTAGATGGCACTAATTGTTAGAAAGACCTAACATGATGTCAAAAAAAATTATTCCACGACAATCATTTCGGCATCTGCTTTACGTAAGGATAATTCATATCCTCTTACAGTTACTTCTACAGGATCTCCCAGAGGTGCAACTTTTCTTACATAAATTTCCACGCCTTTAGTGATTCCCATATCCATGATTCTTCTCTTGACCGGACCTTCACCGGTAAGCTTCTGGACTTTAACGGTCTCTCCAACATGAACTTCTTTTAATGTCTTCAAGTTTCTTTCCCTTCTTTCCCCGGAGCGTGTCTGAAAAATCATTTCCACAATCTATACGCTCTGGAATTTTATTTTTCTTTCAGGAAGAAATTATGGTTCAGACCATAATTTTGCTTGCCATATCTTTTCCAATGGCAACCCTGGATTCTTTAACATTAACGATCAGGCTTCCGTTAATCTCAGAAACAACCGTGACAACTCCTCCTACTACGAAGCCGAGCTCCTCAAGATGTCTCTTCACTTCTTCTTTGCCTCCGATCCTTTTGATTGTAAAAGGTTCACCTGCATTTACCATTGATAACGGCATTTCTTCATCCCTTCCTTTGCATTTAATAAGTGATAAACATTATCTTTATCATGTGGTTAGTGTATTCTAATTTTGGTTAGATGTCAATAACTTTATTGAAATTTTTAATGATAAAGTTTTTCAGTTTAAAACATTAATAATTTTTTTCATTAATTTATCACTATATCATGCAATATATACAAGAAAAGTATTTATCAGCAACGTGCTTCGAGAATACCGTTGAGTGCATTTCCGCTGCTGGTATGGCAGCGCACAATATCTGTAGAAGCGCCAACCTCGTCCAGTGCGCATTTTACCATCTTATGGGATACAGTATTTGTAAAAAGTACCAGAAGATCCGGACATCCTATCTTTTTTCCGAAGTCGGCTTCCATCTGTGTAAATACTTTACATTTGCATTTATAAGATTTGCAGATTTTTTTATACTGTCCTACCATTCTGTCATGTCCGCCTACGATTACAATACTCATGTATTATCCTCCTTTTGTTCTTTTAGATATATTAATATGGGGATTGGAAAGTATTTATCCCTTGCCTGATAATCGGGCATTGATAATACTTTGGGTATGGTTAACTTTCTCTAACTGTAAGTTAGTATAAACTAACATAGGCTGCTTGTCAATATCTTCATGAAAATTTTGCGAAATTCATCCAAATTGTGAAGCAATTATTTATAAAAAAGAATCCTGCTTGCAGGATTAGCAGGATTAATTTCCTGTAATATAACAATAAAACTGCCATACAGTAATCTAACTGTACAGCAGTCTTTATGTATTTGTTAATATCTGTTATTTTTCGGGATTGGAATCATCATTCCGGCAATGCCACATGATCCAGTATTCCGGTAAGATGTGCGATGGTTATCCCGTAATTGGTCACAGGTACCTGTTGCTTCTTTGCCCTGTCGATGCGGTACATCACATATTTCCGGTTAAACATACATGCTCCGCACTGGATGATCAGATCATATCCGGTAAGGTCATCCGGAAAATCGGTTCCGCTTACCAGCTCTACCTGCAGGTTTTCTCCAAATCGTTTTTTCAGCATCCGGGGAATTTTCACTCTGCCAATATCCTCTTTCAGAGGTGCATGTGTGCAGCATTCGGCAATCAGTACATGAGAAGTTTCTTTCAGACTGTCAATTGCTTTTGCTCCCTCTATGTAGTAAGAAAGATCTCCCTTGTATGCCGCAAACAGTACAGAAAAGGAAGTAAGCATGCTCTCTTTTGGTTTGTTCTCATAGATGTATGGGAACACCTGAGAATCTGTGATGATCAGCTTCGGTGGTCTGGAAAGAGTCTGCAATGCAGCCGGATACCGGTCAGTAGTTACACTCATTATGAGACATCTTTTATCCAGCAGTTCTCGTAGAGTCTGTACCTGGGGCAGGATCAGCCGGCCCTTTGGTGCCTGGATATCCTGTGGCATTACAAGGAGTACCAGATCATCTTTGGAAACCAGATTCCCGGTGATCATTCTGTTACCGTAGCCTTCCGGGATTTTTTCTGCCAGAAGCTCTTTTAATTTCCGGATTCCCTCTCCCGTTTCAGAACTGACAGGACAGACCGTTTCTCCTGTATTTTTCTGAATCATCTGAATCAGATATTCTTTTTGTTCCTGTGTATATAGATCAGCTTTACCAAGCACCGGAATTACCGGTGTCTGCCGTTTCTTAAAATAGTTATACCATTTTAATTCCTGTACCATTTCATCCCCGCAGAAAAGGATGATCGCCAGTTCAGTTTTCTGTGCAGCCAGACTGGTTTTTTCTATTCGTAATGCACCCAGTTCTCCTTCATCATCAAATCCTGCCGTATCGATGAGGATACAGGGACCAAGAGGATAGATTTCCATTGGTTTATATACAGGATCTGTGGTAGTTCCGGCAACATCCGCAACAATCGATACTTTCTGTCCGGAAAAAGTATTGATAAATGAGGATTTTCCACTGTTGGTTTTGCCAAAGATTCCTATATGCAGACGGTTTCCGGAAGGTGTTTCGTTCAATGTCACTGCCATATTAATCCCTTCTTTCAGGTGTTGTTATTGATCGTTAAAAGTGCAGAGAATGTCAGAATCGGAAATCTCTCTGTCCGTTTACAATATCTGCAAGGTGTTCCTCTGTGAGTTTCCTTATCTTTTCGCCCGGGATATTTTCCAGTTCTTTTTGAATCAGCTCCAGTCCGACTTTTTTCGTCTCAGGGCTTGCATAATCCTGGAGATATTCCATCAATGTCATCAGCGCATTGGGATGGCAGCAGTTGGAAATCTGTTTACTTTTGCACAAAGACATAAAACGGTCACCTGTTCTTCCTGCTCTGTAACAGGCAGTACAGAAGCTCGGGATATCTCCCATACCCATCAGCCAGTTTACGATTTCATCCAGAGATCTCTGGTCACTGACGTCAAATTGTGCAGATGTCACTTCATCCTCTGTTTCAGGAACGTCATACCCGCCAACACTTGTCCTGGAGGCACCGCTAATCTGAGAAACTCCCAGAGGAAGTACTTTTTCACGAACTGCTTTACTTTCTCTTGTGGAAATGATCATTCCCGTATATGGCACAGCAATCCGGATCAGTGCACAGATTTTGGCAAAAATTTCATCACTGATACTGTTATCAAAAGCAGAAGGATCAATATCATCCGCATGTTTGATACGAGGCACACTGATAGTATGAGGACCTACTCCATGAACTGCCTCAAGATGTTCCGCATGCATCAGAAGCCCGGCAAACTCATATCTGTAAAGTTCAAGACCAAATAATACACCCAGTCCTACATCATCAATGCCGCCTTCCATTGCGCGGTCCATTGCTTCTGTATGATAGGCATAGTTATGTTTCGGACCTGTTGGATGAAGTGTTTCGTAACTTTCTTTATGATAAGTCTCCTGAAAAAGAATGTAGGTACCGATTCCTGCATCTTTTAATTTCCTGTAATTTTCCACAGTTGTGGCAGCAATATTTACATTGACACGTCGAATGGCACCATTCTTATGTTTAATGCTGTAGATTGTCTGGATGCATTCCAGAATGTACTCAATGGGATTATTGATCGGATCCTCTCCGGCTTCAATAGCAAGACGTTTATGTCCCATATCCTGAAGGGCAGTTACTTCTTTTACAATTTCTTCCTGAGTAAGTTTTTTGCGGGCAATATGCTGATTTTTCTTATGATACGGACAGTACACACAGCCGTTTACGCAATAGTTGGAAAGATACAGAGGGGCAAACAGAACGATTCTGTTTCCGTAGAATTCTTTCTTGATCTCCGCTGCCAGATCATACATATCCTGAATCTTCTCAGGAATGGGACAGGCAAGAAGGACAGAGGCTTCTCTGTGGGTAAGTCCTTTACATTCTTTTGCCTTCGCAAGGATCTGGTCGATCAGCTCCACATTTTCTTTGTTTGCATCTGCATATGCAAGGGTTTCTCTGATCTCTTCGTCGGAAATAAATTCCTCTGCTTTTAATGATTTTGGATTATACATAGATTTGTTTCCTTTCTTTTCGGTCAGGGGCTTCCTTATCTGCCGCTTTCCGATTAGTTTTTTCTATATTCAGTTTTATGTTCCGCTTATCGCGGATGCTTAAGTTATTCAGGAGTGAACTGCAGTCATGCTTTATAATCGCCTCTGTCTGTCACTACTTCATAACCAATGCTCTTCATACGTGCTGCCATACAGGCTTTGCATTCAGCAGCTTCATCACCTGTACAGATCTTATTATCATAAAGGGTATACTTATCCCGGACATTGACCGGTGATAAATTGGGCATTACTACATTGGCCCCTGCCAAAATTCCCTTCTCTCTGCCCTTGGGGTCTATGGTTCCAAGGGCTGTTGTTGCCGGAAGAAGTGCATGTGGGTGGATCAGGCGGATAATTGACAATAATCGCAGAGTCTGCTCCAGAGTTCCGGGTAATTCTTTAGCAAACGGGGTGTCTTTGTGAGGAATAAACGGTCCAATTCCTATCATTTCAGGCTTTAATTCCTTAATAAATAAAAGATCGCTGTAAAGTGTATCTACAGTTTGTCCCGGAGATCCTACCATGAATCCACATCCGGTTTGATATCCTATTTTCTTCAGGGTTTTCAGACAGTTTTTTCTGAAAACCAGGGACATCTGTTCCGGGTGAAGTTTTCTGTAATGATCTTCATCTGCTGTCTCATGACGCAAGAGATATCTGTCAGCACCTGCATCAAAATACGCCTGATAGCTTTCTTCACTCTTTTCTCCGATAGAAAGAGTCACTGCACAGTCAGGGTATATTTCTTTAATCGTGCGGACAATCTGACAAATATGTTCATCTGTGAAATGCGGATCTTCTCCGCCCTGCAGAACAAAAGTCCGAAAACCAAGATTCCATCCTGTTTCACAGCAGGACAGAATCTGTTCCAAAGAAAGCCGGTATCTGTCTGCATCCGTATTTGAACAGCGTATACCACAATAATAACAATTGTTCTTGCAGTAATTTGTAAATTCGATCAGACCGCGGACATAAATTTTATTTTCATAAATTGCTTTTGCGGTCTGTTGTGCTCTTCTTCGTAGTTCTTCCGTTACCAGTGGATTCTGTGTATGTAAAATCATTTCCAGCTCTTCTCTGGTAATATTCTGTGTCTCCTGAATGTGTTCAGGTATCTGCAACTCTGCTGATGCCATATATTTTCATTTCCTCTAAGCTTTCGAATAGACTGTTTTTGCTGAAACCCCTGCCAGCCGGCCAATTTTTCCAGTCAGTGCATTGATTATATCCAGAGGTGCATCTATTGCCACACTGATAATGCTTATCCCTCTCTGCCTGTAAGGAATCCCCATTCTGCCGATGATATAAATGCCATATTCATGAAGAATCCTGTTCAGACATTCTACAGAATCTGAATTCTCTACTATAATACTGATCACTGCAATTCTGCTTTCCATAGAAACACCTCTCATATAATTAATCAACTTATCTGCACATCAGAATTTACAAAAGTTAACAACTCTCTGAATCTGGTGACTGATCGGATAGGAATCATAACCATAAACCCCTTTCATCCAGCCGGCATACTGTGCTTCCGGATCATAATAAAGACCATTGATCTTTACCCAGCAATGACGGGTAAATCCATCTGCCGCTCCATCTCTGCTTCCCGGTACCCGGCCACAGATCATATACGGTGTATATCCTATTTCTCTTGCAAGAGCAGCAAAAATACAGGAAAATCCATAACAGTTGCCATATCCTGTACGAAACATCCTCAATGCCTCACTGCGCGCCCAGCCACTCTGGTAAATGTTAGGATCCGGACCACCATAGTAAAATCCTCCGTAAACAACATATTTCCAACATGCATAAAGCTTCTGGCTCTGACTCATACCTGAATTTGTAATTGACGATACAATCTGCATCACACGCATTTTCAGCAGAGCATTATAATCTTTTCTTGCAGCACCGGAATTGGTAAAATAAAGCTGGCCGTTCTGTCTGGATTTCTTCTGATACAGCCTTCCTTTTGGATCCGCATAATACAGATTATTCTTATAGATAAAATATCCAATGCTGGCACGGCCGTGTTCTGTCCTTATATGATAAATATTGGATCCGGATTTTACAATTTTATTCTGTTTATTCTCAAATAAACGTCCTTTCTCATCAAAAACATAAACTACATTGTTGATACGCTGTCCTCCTCGCACAGCATTTCCATTTGCGCCAAAATAATACTTATAGCCATTATATCTCTTCCATTTGTTCTTAACCATTTTTCCCTTATAATAATAGTAAATCTTGTTTCCCTTTGTAACCAGTTCTCTTATGGGAACCGGAGATGACGTCGGGGATACCCCGGACTGCTCTGTAACAGGAATATCATTTTCCGCAGCCTGTACACCAAATACCGGCACTGCCAAAACAGCAACTGCCATTATGATATAAAGTAATTTTTTCAGTGTTTTCATAACCCTTTTTCTCCTTACATATTCTCGTGAATCCAGAAACAAAAAATATAACCATATACCATGATTACGATCCTGTCTCTTCCATTCCCTTCTTCACTTTAGTGTAACAAAAAATTTATCTGATTTCCACACTTTTGTGGCATTTTAGCAAAAAATACTGCTGTCCGAACTTTTATCAATGTTTCGAACAGCAGTATCTGCTATATCTCTGAATTATTATAATTTCTTACCTGTAAGCATTTCATAACCCTGAAGATATTTTCCAATTGTCTTATCCACAATGTCCTGCGGAAGTGTCCAGTCATTGTCCGGATTTGCTTTCAGCCAGTCACGTGCAAACTGTTTGTCAAAGGATGGCTGGCCATGTCCCGGTTCATATCCTTCAGCAGGCCAGAAACGGGAGCTGTCCGGTGTGAGCATCTCATCACCGATCACCATGTTTCCGTCTTTATCCAGACCAAATTCGAATTTGGTATCTGCGATAATGATTCCCTTGCTTAATGCGTATTCCGCACATTTCTTATAAAGTGCAATTGTATTATCACGAAGTTTTGCAGCTAATTCCTCTCCTCTGCCCGGGAAATATTTCTCAAGGTGAGCGATGCTCTGCTCATAGGAGATATTTTCGTCATGATCGCCAATCTCAGCCTTTGTGGACGGAGTATAGATCGGCTCAGGAAGCTTGTCAGATTCCTTCAGTCCTTCCGGTAATTCAATGCCGCAGACTTTACCTGTCTTCTTGTAGCTTTCCCAGCCGCTTCCTGTAATATATCCACGAACAATACATTCTATAGGCAGCATTTCAAGCTTACGGCACATCATGCTGTTTCCGTCAAATTTCTCCTGCTGGAAAAATTCAGGCATGTCTTTTACATCTACAGAAATCATGTGGTTCGGCAGAATGTCTTCTGTCATGTCAAACCAGAACTTGGACATCTGAGTCAGTACAGTTCCCTTCTTGGTTACCTGATTGTTCAGGATAACATCAAAGCAGCTGATGCGGTCTGTCGCAACCATGATCAGGCTGTCACCGTTGTCATAAATCTCGCGTACTTTACCTTCTTTGATTGGTTTCATTTCCTGCATTTTTTCGCACCTCAATATTCGTTATGTAATTTGTAAAACTCCAAAATCATCGGCCTTTGCCGAAATTACTGTATTACCGTACCACTATCTCTGTAAGATTGTCAATACACTGAATTTTATTTAGCTTTGCTGATAAAATGTAAGCAAATATGAATTCCATTTCATATCCTGAAATGGCTTTATTCATCCTTCGCCCATCCGTAAGAATATTTCACAGCTTTATTCCATCCTTTGATCTTTTGCTCTCTTGTTTCTTCAGTGATAGACGGGTAGAATTTCTGGTCAATGGACCAATTGTGGCGCACTTCTTCTTTACTGCTCCAGTAGCCTACTGCCAGACCTGCCAGATAAGCAGCCCCCATTGCAGTTGTCTCAACACAGCATGGACGGTTGACCGGTGCATTGATAATATCTGCCTGTGTCTGCATCAGGAAATTGTTGGCACTGGCTCCGCCATCAACTTTTAATGCTGCCAGATTAATGCCTGAATCTGCTTTCATGGCATTTAGTACGTCATTTACCTGATAGGCAATAGATTCCAGCGTTGCGCGGATAATATGATATTTGTTCACACCGCGGGTAATTCCTACGATCGTACCTCTCGCATACTGATCCCAGTGGGGAGCTCCCAGTCCTGTAAAGGCCGGCACAACATAACATCCATGTGTATCTGATACTTTATTTGCCATATACTCGGAATCTTCAGAGGAATCAATTACCTTTAATTCATCTCGCAGCCACTGGATAGCTGCACCTGCAACAAAAATTGATCCTTCCAGTGCATAGGTTACCTTTCCGTCCAATCCCCACGCAATCGTAGTAACCAGTCCGTTCTTTGAAAAGACAGGTTTCTCTCCTGTATTCATCAGAAGAAAACATCCTGTGCCATAAGTATTTTTTGCTTCTCCGGCATTAAAGCAGGTCTGGCCAAACAAAGCAGCCTGCTGATCACCTGCTGCACCTGCAATAGGGATAGCACCGCCAAGGACTGCCGGATCTGCTTTTCCATAAATACAGCTGGATGGCATTGGTTTGGGAAGCATGGACTTTGGAATGTCAAGTTCATTCAAAATTTCCTGATCCCACTGTAAAGTATTGATATTAAAAAGCATGGTTCTGGATGCATTGGAATAATCTGTAACATGGACTCTGCCCTTTGTCAGTTTCCAGATCAGCCAGGTTTCCACAGTTCCAAACAAAAGCTGCCCTTTCTGCGCTTTCTCTCTGGCTCCTTCTACATTGTCCAGAATCCACTTTATTTTTGTTGCAGAGAAATAAGCATCGATCACAAGCCCTGTTTTCTCCCTGAATTTCTCAGTCAGTCCTCTGGCTTTCAGCGAGTCGCAGTATTCCGATGTTCTGCGGCACTGCCATACGATCGCATGATAGACAGGTACGCCGGTATTTTTATCCCATACGATTGCAGTTTCTCTCTGGTTTGTGATTCCGATCGCAGCGATCTTTGAAGCATCTGCTCCGATCTTGGTCATTGCCTCTACTGCCACACCCAGCATACTGGCCCATATCTCATCTGCATCATGTTCTACCCAGCCCGGTTTCGGGAAATACTGGGTAAATTCTCTCTGTGCAACACTTAAACGTTCTCCCTTTTCATTAAACAGGATACAGCGGTTGCTGGTCGTCCCGGCATCCAGTGCCATAATATATTTTCCCATAAAAGATTTCCTCCGTTCTCTTTCATTATTATAACCATACCACAAACATCTGAAGGTTGCTATTCTTTTTTATTCATGTTATGATGCAGACAAAACGAAACGTTACTGCTATTATAGAAAGATGGAGTACAATATTTTGAAGAAAAAAGAATTTATTTTTATAGGTGGTATTCTTATTCTTGCACTGGCGATGTGGGGAGGAATGTCTCTTATAAATAAGGGCAGTCATGGTTCCATCCGCATTACTGTAGACGGAAAAGAATATGGAACTTATTCTCTGGAAAAGGATCAGACGATTAAAATCAACGATACAAATGTCTGTGAGATCAAAGACGGTCAGGCACGTATGATCTCTGCACAATGCCCCGATCATCTGTGTATGAAACAGAAGGCAATCGATGAAAAAGGAGGCACCATCGTATGCCTCCCTAATAAAGTCGTTATTGAAGGGGAAAAAAGTACTGACAGTAAAAAAACTGACGAACCGGTAATTGACGCAGTAACCTGAGCTCTCCGTTGCCTGTAACTGAATAACTGTTTCACAGTTCGGCTAAAAAGCAAAATTAAAAGGAAGCATATTATACGGCAGCTATATGATGATACACACCAGCCCGCCCTTACTGTCATTGACAATTTTCTGCATGGTATCCTGAAGCTTTACCTGGCTTTCTTCGCTGATAGCTGCAATCTTGCTTCGGATGCCATCCTGTACCAGCTGCTCAATGGATTTACCGAAAATATTAGTCTCCCAGATACTCTCCCCCCTCTGGCTGCCTTCGTCAATATACTGGATCAGATCCTTTGCCTGCTGTTCTGTTCCTACTATGGGAGCAATTTCAGTTTCTATATTTGCCTTTATCATATGGATAGACGGACTCTTTGATTTTATCTTTACTCCATATTTATTTCCCTGTCGGATCACTTCAGGCTGTGCAATCTCAATCTCATCCAGATTCGGGACAACCACACCATAACCGGTTCCACGCACTGCTTCCAGTGCAGCCTGCACTTTTACATATTCCTCTTTCATATGTACCAGTTCCTGCATTGTATGAATCAGTTCATATTCACTCTCCATTTCGATTCCACTCATCTGACTGAGCATCCTGTAATAATATTCTTCCTTTATGCGTATTCTTACCTTTACTGTTCCATCGGATAAGCCTACATCTTCCAGAAGGGAATCCTGTACATAAGGTCCGGATAATTTTACAGATTCCTTTGTGATATCACGTATATGCTGCATACTTTTCATTTTATCCCTGATCTGTGAAAGGATCTGCTGTTTTAATTCATGCTCCAGGGGAAGCATTTCTACCCAGCGCGGAATAAAAAACTGAATCTGACTGACAGGAAATTCATATAAAACCTTCTCCAGAATCCTGGCAATATCTTCTTTTCTCAATTGGTCACAGTTTACTGTCAGAGCAGTTACCTTATATTTCTGTTGGATTTCTTCCGCTGTTTTCAGAGCCGCATCTTTATATGGCATCTGCGAATTTACCAGCACGATAAATGGTTTCTGCTGTTTTTTCAGTTCCTGAATAGTCTTCTCTTCTGCCTCCGGAAAATTGTCTCTGGGAAGTTCACCGAAACTTCCGTCAGTTGTGACCACAATACCTATTGTGGAATGCTCCTGAATTACTTTCTGTGTTCCGATGCGTGCGGCCTCGCGAAATGGGATTGCCTGCTCAAACCAGGGAGTTTTTACCATTCGTTCTTTCCCGTCCTCCGTCTGCCCGGATGCACCCTTTACCAGAAAACCCACACTGTCGATCAGGCGGATCTTTACCTGCTGATCTTCTCCGAGAGTGATGGGAACTGCTTCTTTGGGAATAAATTTTGTTTCTGCTGTGGTAATGATTTTGCCTGATCCGCTTAAAGGAAGCTGATCTCTGATCTCTGCCTGCTTTGTATCTGACATCTGCGGCAATGCAACAAGTTCCATGAATCTGCGGATAAATGTAGATTTTCCTGTGCGGACAGGTCCTACGACCCCTATGTATATATCTCCCCCTGTACGGGCCTGGATATCACGATACACCTGAAAATTTTCCATAAAAATAGCCCCCTTGCATATTTACACATAACCTTCATGTATTGTTATAAAATATGCAAGGAAGCTTTAAAATATTCTATTTATCATTTGGACATATTGTTACTGTCAGGTATCACAGATGTTCCTTAATAGGAATCATTGTGAAGCAGATGATGCTCTTTGCCTTTCAGAAGTCCGTTGTAAAGTTCCAGAACTAACGGGTTTTCATCGGATTTCTTAATGATAGTTGTATTATCTGCATTATACAGGCCCTTAGCTCTCAGAGCTTTGGTTCTGTCGCCGGATCTTGTCGGCTGTCCGCCACCCATGATACATCCGCGGCGGCATGCCATGATCTCGATCAGATGATATTCTTTCTCACCATTCTTAACCTGTTCCATAACGGTTCTTGCATTTGCAAGGCCGCTGGCAACACAGATATTAAGGTTCATTCCTTCATAAGGAACTGTAAATTCCTTGATTCCCTCATCTCCACGAACACCGCATTCTGCGATCTCATGCATGGTTTCTTTGCTGTGATCCGGAGTCAGGCGGCGGAGAACTGCTTCTGTAACACCTCCTGTAACACCGAAGATAACACCACCACCGGAGCCGAAGCCAAACGGCATATCACAGGCTTCCGGATCAAGAGTTGCAAAGTCAAGCCCAAAGTTATCGATCATGCGGAGCAGCTCTGTAGTTGTAATAACGATATCTGTATCCTGTTCACCGTCTGTGAAGCTGTTCGGACGAACTGCTTCTGCCTTCTTGGCTGTACATGGCATAATAGAAATCATAACTGTTTTCTTGCCGCCGGCATGTTCCGGATCGCGGAAGTACTCTTTGATTACTGCTGAGAGCATTCCCTGTGGAGAACGGCAGGTAGAAAGATTAGGAATATACTCCTTGTACTGGTCTGTGATAAACTTCACCCATGCAGGACAGCAGGAAGTAAGAAGCGGAAGTTTCTCACCCTTCTTAATTCTGTCAAGGAACTCGGCACTCTCTTCCATAATAGTAAGGTCAGCACTGAATGAAGTATCATAAACTTCATCGAATCCCATTCTGTGGAGAGCATTGACAATCTTACCCATAACACTCTTGCCTTTGGTCAGTCCATAATGATCACCTACTGCGACACGTACTGCAGGAGCAATCTGAGCAACTACACGTATATTCGGATCAGCAAGTGCTTCCCATGCCTCGTCCATATGTGTCTTGATCGCAATAGCACCTGTTGGGCAATATACACGACACTGACCGCAGTTTACACATTCTGTCTCTGCGATTTTTTTGTTAAATGCAGGCATTACCATGGCCTCAGTTCCCCGGAATGCAAATCCTAAAGCTCCGATTCCCTGAAGTTCTTCGCAGGCACGTACGCAGTTACCACACAGAATACATTTGTTTGGATCACGAACCAGAGAAGGAGAACTTGTATCCAACTCATGATATTCCCTGGTATTTTTGAAACGGATTGTCTGTACGCCCAGCCTGTGTGCCAGTTCCTGAAGGACACACTCACCACTCTTAACACAGGTTGTACAGTCACGACAATGTGCTGCAAGCAATAATTCTACAATTAGTTTTCTGTATTTCTTGACTCTTCCGGAATTGGTATAAATCACCATTCCATCTCTTGGCTGTTCAGAACATGAGGCAAATGTTTTTCCCCTCTCGTCTTCAACTGTACATAAACGACAGGCACCAAAAGTGGATACCTCTGAGTGGTAGCACAGTGTCGGAATATTGATCCCTGCCTTGCGGATGACAGACAGGACATTTTTTTCATCGGTAAATTCTACCTTTCTACCGTCAATTATCATATGGCCCATAGTGTATCCTCCCTTCTATGCTTCCACATATACTGCATCAAAGTTACAGTTGTCCTTACATGCACCGCATTTGATACAGATGTCGTTATCAATGTGATATGGATGTTTAATCTTACCTGAGATCGCACCTGCCGGACAGTTCTTTGCGCATTTACCGCAGCCAATACAGAACTCAGGGTTGATGTGGAACTGACGAAGAGCAGTACATACTTTTGCACGGCATTTCTTATCGCGGATATGTTCCTCATATTCATCGCGGAAGCGTTTGAGAGTACTGATAACAGGAAGAGGTGCACTCTTGCCAAGTCCGCACAGAGCCATGTTCTGAACCATATTTGCAAGCTCTTCCAGCTCGTCCAGATCGGACATCTCACCCTTGCCATCTACGATCCTCTCCAGGATCTCCAGCATACGTTTGGTACCCTCACGGCACGGTACACATTTACCGCAGCTCTCACGCTGGGTGAAGTTCATAAAGAATCTGGCAACCTCAACCATACAGGTATTCTCGTCCATAACTACCAGACCACCGGATCCCATAATCGCATCTAATTTTTTGACAGAATCAAAATCAAGAGGTGCATCCAGCTGGTCAAGGATCAGACATCCGCCGGACGGACCGCCGATCTGGACACCTTTAAATGCGGCGCCACTCTTTAAGCCACCACCGATATCATAGATAATGTGGCGGAGTGTGGTTCCCATAGGAACCTCTATCAGACCGGTATTCTCGATAGAACCGGTCAGTGAGAAGGTTTTAGTTCCGGGGCTTCCCTCTGTACCGATGGTGCGGAACCAGTCTGCTCCCTGAAGAATAATCTTCGGTACATTAGCATAGGTTTCTACATTATTAAGAACTGTAGGCTTACCCCACAGACCTTTCTCTACTGTACGGGGCGGTTTTACACGAGGCATACCTCTGTTACCCTCGATAGATGCGGTAAGTGCCGAACCTTCTCCACATACGAAAGCTCCGGCACCTCTGTTGATATGTAAATGGAAGTTTACACCGGAATTTAAAATATTATCACCTAACAGGCCATATTTTTCTGCCTGTTCAATCGCCATCCTAAGTCTCTTTACAGAAAGAGGATACTCTGCACGAACATAAATATATCCATTCTCCGCACCGACTGCGTAGGCTGCAATAGTCATACCTTCGATCATCTTATATGGATCACCTTCCATGACGGAACCATCCATAAATGCACCGGGATCACCCTCATCACCATTACATACAACATAGCGGGTTTTCTCTGCCTGGCGTGCAACCTGAGACCATTTCTTGCCTGCTGGGAATCCTGCACCGCCACGACCGCGAAGCCCGGATTTAGTTACTTCATCAATAACTTCCTGCGGGGACATGCTTCCCATCACTTTTGCAAGTGCCTGATAGCCTCCCACAGCAATATACTCTTCGATAGATTCCGCATCGATTTTTCCACAGTTTTCAAGAACGATACGTGTCTGTTGATTTAAGAAAGGAATATCATCAGGATGTGGACAGACTGTATTATTATCGCGATAAAACAGTCTCTCTACAGGTTTCCCTTCCAATATAGTTCTCTCCACAATTTCCTTACAGTCTTCCGGCTGTACGTGAACATACTGATAATCATATGGCTCAATTCTCATCAGAGGTCCAAGTTCACATAATCCCTGGCACCCTGTCTTGATCACGCCTACATGAGGCACATCCTTCTGCATTTCAACTGTTACTCCATCAATTCTCTCACAGAGTACTGACATCTCTTCATAAATCTTCTGCGCTCCGGATGCGATACATCCGGTACCTGAACAGACAAGAACGCGGCAGGTATAAGATTTAATCTGCTCATTTACTTCAGCCTGCTTATTTAACAGGTCTTCTTTACTCTTAATACTCATACGCACTCTCCTCTCAGTTTATTCAAAAGTTCTACAGCTTTCTCAGGAGTCATCTTCGGATGTACTTCATCATTGACAGTCAGTGTGGGGGCAAGTCCACATGCACCCAGACAGGATACTGTTTCTACGGTAAAAAGCATGTCATCTGTAGTGTGTTTCTTGTTGCTCAGTCCAAGTTCCTTCATCAAAGCCTCTTTTACAGGCATGGATTTTCTCACATGACAGGCTGTTCCGTCACACACTTTAATGACATATTTCCCTTTCGGCTCAAAAGAAAAATTCTCATAGAATGTGGCTACACTGTAGGCCTTGGCTTCTTTTACTCCGATTTCTTTCGCTACATAAGTCAGCAATTCTCCCGGCAGGTAACGATATTCCGCCTGAATATCCTGCATGATCGGAATCAGCGATGCTGCTGTACGTCCGTAGTGCTCGATGATCTCATCCGCTTTTCTGTAATAAGACTGGTCTAACATTCGGTTCCCTCCTTAAATAGTAATTTTGATACATCGGTTTTAATATAGTACCGATATATCGATTCCCACGCAGCTTTAGTTATTTTCAACATATGTGCTGTTGATATTATACATTATATAGTTGTTTTGCACAATATCATTTTTGAAATTTTCTGAAATTAATTTATAACAATTTGTTATAGATGTATAGTATTCATAAATGTATATAAATGAAAAGCAATTTCTTTAACAGGGTTGTTAATTTAATAGCAATATCAAAACAAAAAAGATCATTGAAAAGAATATTATCTTCTTCTCAATGACCTTTCTGGAAATGGCTGCATTATTTAGTTTCATGTTCCTCATGGAAATGCTTATATTTTTCTATAAACATCAACAGAAAGCTGATCATAAGGAATCCACAGGAAACCCAGATCATTCTGATTCCATAGCGTATGGACAGATTTCCACCAATGCCGGCACCCAAGGCAAACATAAGGATGATTCCAAAATAATACATCGCCTGTTTTAGCTGTTTTGATTTTTTTTCACGAAAATAAACTGACAACGCAGCTGTACCACTGCGCAAATTACCGATACACATAGTACTTGCATAGGAATATCCGTTTACCTTGCGGAAGGACTGTACCTGCATTGCACAGGCGAAAGATGCCATGGCATTTGCCAGCATATTGTATTCGGTTGGCAGGAAACCTACTGTAAATAAGATCAGGATTTCTGCCAGCAGAACACCCTGTCTCCAGTGGAGCTTCTGCGCATATTTATAATTTGCCTGTATTTTCTCCGCAACCCATACGCCCAGTGCAAAGAAAATAATAGGAAAGAAGTATCCCAGTCCTGCTGTCAGTTCTCCTGCCATAAAGTGCTGGCTCATAAGAACGACGTTTCCTGTCTGTGCATTACAGAATACTTCGTTTCTTGCATTATAGGTGTAAGCATCCTGAAAACCTCCTGACAGTGCCAGGAATGCACTGTTTAAAAAGGCTTCCGACATTTGTATTTCGTGTTGATTATGATCTTTCATGATTTTCCCCGTTCAAGTTTATTTGCAGTTATCTCCTGTACGGATAACTGCCTTTATTCTTTTACCGTTTATTTTCAAACATTCGAAATCCGCTGCTTTACTGCGTAAATCGCTGCTTTCTCATGTTTGGCGGGTCCCTTTTTGACCCTGATTATCATGTTATACGTTTATAGGTCAAATGTAAAAGATATAATTCATATTATTGTATATATGATTTTTATATATTGGATACAATATATATATAATTTTGGCTATATAAAGCAACTTCCATATACTGTATGTCTACAGCATATGGAAGTTATTTTTTTATGTATCTGCAGAATTACTTATCTCCGTGTTCTTTGAGATATTCTGCTTTTCCCATCTCGTACAGATTATTACCTTCTGAGTCAATGATGACTACAAGAGGCATATCCTCTACATACAATTTACGAAGTGCTTCTGCTCCCAGATCTTCATAGGCGATCAGTTCGGCCTTTTTGATGCATTTTGCAAGAAGCGCACCTGCACCGCCGATAGCTCCGAAGTATACACCATCATATTTCTTCATGGCGTCTACTACTTCCGGAAGGCGGGCACCTTTACCGATCATTCCTCTTGCTCCCACAGACATCATTGTGGGTGCATAGGCATCCATACGTCCGCTGGTTGTAGGACCTGCAGAGCCGATGACTGCGCCTGGTTTTGCAGGAGTTGGTCCTACATAGTAGATGGTTGCATCTGTAGGATCAAATGGAATTTTTTCTCCTTTTGCAAGGGCCTCACACATTCTCTTGTGTCCTGCATCACGTGATGTATAAATAGTACCTGTTAATAATACCTGATCACCTGCATGGAGAGTTCTTGCCAGCTCTCTAGTAAGTGGAAGTGTAATTTTCTTTCTTTCCATCTCAGATCACCTCCGATTTATGGCGGGTTACATGGCAGTTGATATTAACTGCACATGGCATACCTGCAATATGAGTCGGCATTGTTTCGATATTCAGGCCGATAGCTGTTGTCTTTCCGCCAAATCCCTGCGGTCCGATTCCAAGTTTGTTTACTTTCTCAAGCATTTCTTTCTCAAGGTCTGCATAAAATGGATCCGGATTCTGGGAATCCAGTGGTCTCATCAATGCTTTCTTTGCAAGAAGCGCACATTTATCAAATGTACCGCCGATACCAACGCCAACTACCATTGGAGGGCATGGGTTAGGACCTGCTGTCTCTACTACTTCAAGGATAAAGTCCTTGATTCCCTGCAATCCTGCGGATGGTTTGAACATACGAATCTGACTCATGTTCTCACTTCCGAAACCTTTCGGTCCTACTGTGATCTTAACTTTATCGCCAGGAACGATTTCTGTGTAAATCATAGCCGGTGTATTGTCCCCTGTGTTTCCACGGCGTACCGGGTCTTTTACTACAGATTTTCTTAAATATCCTTTGTCGTATCCGCGGCGTACACCTTCATTGATCGCATCGGTGAGATCTCCGCCAACAAAATGTACATCCTGTCCGATTTCAAGGAATACACATGCCATTCCTGTATCCTGGCAGATCGGCACGTTCTCGTTATCTGCAATATCAAAATTCTCAATAATATTGTCAAGGATACCCTTGGCAATCTCTCCGTCTTCGCATGCGCGGCATGTTTTGATCGCACATTTTACGTCTTCCGGAAGATGTTCATTTGCTTCGATACAGAGTTTTTCGATGACATCTGTAAGTCTGCTTACTTCTACTTCACGCATTCTGGTAAGCTCCCTTCTTTCATTTGGGGATATTCACCGGGAGGTGACATATCCCTTTTGCATTATATCAAAGGCTCCCGGTACCGGTAATCCCTTATCGATACCGGGAGCTCTTTTTTACATTCTGAGTATCTTATTAGCGCTGTTCGTGACGAGCGTATTTTGGAAGCAGTAATGGAGATACCTTATCAGTATGTACGCCTGCTTTGTCCAGTTCATCTGCATATTTGTAGATATGATCCAGGTTCATTTCACCAAGCTCTACATTCTTGCATTTTGCAGCTGCTTTTTTACCTGCATTTCTTCCGAATACGATAACATCCAGAAGAGAGTTACCCATCAGTCTGTTTCTTCCGTGGATTCCACCTGCGGCTTCTCCTGCAACTAACAGGTTTGGAATTTCTTTTGTGAATCCGTCTCCGTTAATCTCAAGACCACCGTTCTGGTAGTGAAGTGTCGGATAAATAACGATAGGAACTTTTCTCATATCAATGCCGTAGTTCATGTACATACGGAACATAGCCGGGATTCTCTTTTCGATGGTTCCTTCACCACCGAGGATCTCGATCATCGGAGTGTCAAGCCATACACCTTTCAGTCCGCCTGGAACTTCTACGCCGCGGCCTTCTTCGCATTCACGGATAACACCGGAAGCATTTACGTCACGGGTTTCAAGCGGATGAATATAAGCTTCTCCGTTTGCATTTACAAGCTGTGCACCAACGGAACGAACTTTCTCAGTTACCAGAGCACCCATGATCTGTGATGGATAGATTGCTCCTGTTGGATGGTACTGGATAGAATCCTGATAAAGAAGGGAAGCACCAGCTCTATATCCAAGTACAAGTCCGTCTGCAGTTGCGCCATAATGGTTAGATGTCGGGAATCCCTGATAATGCATTCTTCCTGCACCACCTGTTGCGATTACAACAGTTTTGGCTCTTGCAACAGAATAATCGCCTGTTTCCATGTTAAGGAGAACTGCACCTGCAACCTGTCCTTTTTCATCTTTCAGAAGCTCAACAGCTGAAGTAAATTCAACTACCGGAATACCAAGGTTGATTACTTCGTCTCTGATGGTACGCATGATCTCAGATCCGGAATAATCCTTTGCAGCATGCATTCTCTTTCTGGAAGTACCGCCGCCGTGTGTGGTAACCATGGTTCCGTCTTCTGCTTTATCAAATTCAACACCAAGGTCATTGAGCCATTTGATCGCATCCGGAGCTTCCATTACAAGTCTTTTTACCAGTTCCGGTTTTGCTGCGAAATGTCCGCCGCCGAAGCAATCCAGATAATGCTGTACAGGAGAATCGTTCTCTTTGTCAGCTGCCTGGATACCGCCCTCTGCCATCATTGTGTTGGCATCACCGATACGAAGCTTTGTAACGATCATAACGTCTGCACCTGCATTGTGTGCTTCAATGGCACAGGAAGAACCTGCACCGCCACCGCCGATCACAAGTACATCTACGTCATAATCAATTTTTGTAAGGTCAATTTTTTCGTTGATCAGACGGCTTGTTGAATGGAGCATCTCTGCCAGTTCCAGAGGAGCTTTCTGTCCTTTGTTCGGTCCTACTTTGATTTCTGCAAACGCGTCTGGATTATAATCCGGATGAAATTTCTCAAGAAGAGCGTCTTTCTCTTCAGCTGTCAGACGTCTTGGCTCTGTTGCCATACGCTGTGCTCTTGTAGCCTCTACCTTTTTGATGGATTCCATCATATTTTCTGGATATGGTGCATACATGTTTTACGCCCTCCCTATTTCTCAATTTCTCTGTTGTTGTAAAGTTCCTGCATGTCTGTGATTGGTTTCTGCATGATCTGCTCGATCAGATCATCATATTTACCTTCGTGGATTTCTTCTACACGTTTCTCCAGATGTTCGCTCTTAGGCGCGATATATTTACCTGTGAGACGTCTTGCCAGAAGACCTACCATCGGGTGAGAAATGCCGGCCGGACATCTTACGGAACAGCATCCGCAGCTTACGCAGTCAAAAGATTCTTCTGCGCATTTTTCCAGTTCACCTCTCTGCGCATATGCAATGTACTGCATTACATTTAAGTCCTGAGTACATGCTTTTGTACAGGCATTACATCCGATACAGCTGTAGATTTCCGGATAGAGTTCCATCATTACCTGCTGATTCGGTTTCAGGTCTTCGATGTTGTAGAGTCTCTTATCTGTAGGGAAGAACGGGATGCTTGCTACATACATTCCTTCCTGTACCTGTGTCTGACAGGCAAGACATGTTTTCAGCTCGTTTTCACCTTTGATTCTGTAGATTGTTGCGCAGGCTCCGCAGAATCCGTGTCTGCAGCCGCATCCTCTCTTTAATGTATAACCGGCATATTCCATGGCAGTCATAATTGTAAGTTCTGCAGGTACGCTGTATTTCTTACCGAAAAAATATACGTTTACCATATTCTTTTCCATTTGAGATTACCAGTCCTTTCTATATATATCATCTGTCGTCAGCAGCACATACAAGCTCGAATCCGCTACGCTACTTCTCGCTTGAGGGCGTTCGCCCTACAGAATGCTCTGTGAAAGAATGCTTATATGCAAGCATGACGCATTCCTTCACATCACTTTCTGCACTGCTCATTGCTTATCAATATTCTGCAGGTAATTCATCAATCTCGTCGCATCTGAATACCGGACCGTCTTTGCAGACGTATTTGGAACCGATATTGCAACGGCCGCATTTACCGATACCGCATTTCATACGAAGCTCCAGAGTTGTGTAAACCTGTTCTCTGGAGAAGCCCAGTTCTTCCAGTCCTGCAAGAACGAACTTGATCATGATCGGCGGTCCGCAGACAAGTGCTGTTTTGTTTGTATCGAATCCAATCTCTTTCAGATAAGAAGGAACGAATCCAACGTGTCCGTCCCAGCCTTCCTGTTCACGGTCGATTGTCAGATAAACATTAACTCCCTCTGCTTTCATCCAGACTTCCTGGATTTCTTTTAACTGTACCAGGTCATCTGCGGAACGGGAACCATAGAGGATATCTACTGTTCCGTAATCTGCACGGTTATCCAGTACATAGTTGATAACAGAACGAAGAGGTGCAAGTCCGATACCACCTGCGATAAACAGAAGGTTTTTACCTTTTAATTTATCTTCTACAGGGAAATGATTTCCGTATGGTCCACGGACTGTGATCTCATCTCCAACCTGAAGGCTGTGGAGATAATCGGTCAGTGCACCGCACTTCTTGATACTGAATTCCTGATATTCTTTATTTGTAGGTGAAGAAGTAATGGAAAACATACCTTCACTTACACCTGGTGCGCAGACCATTGCACACTGGCCAGGCATATGTTCAAAAAGTTTTCCTCCTTCAGGAGCGTTTACACGGAATGTTTTAACATCCGGTGTCTCCTGACGGATATCTGTGATCACACCAACCTTCGGGATCAATGTGTCTAATGTGTAGTTTTTATGGCAGGTACATTCGCTCATTATTTTTCACCTCCCTGATTTTCAAAAGCTTTGATGACTTTTACGATATTTAAGGATGATGGGCATTTCTCAACGCAGCGGCCGCATCCTACACATGAGAACATTCCATTGTTGTTTACCGGATAGTAAACAAGTTTATGCATGAATCTCTGACGGAAACGCTGCATCTGGCTGTTACGGTTATTTCCGTGTGCCATCATGGTAAAGTCAGAGTACATACAGGAATCCCAGCAGCGGTAACGCTGTACGCCGTGTCCTGTGTCATAATCTTTGATATCATAGCACTGGCAGGTAGGGCATACAAATGTACAGGTACCACATGCCAGACATGGTTTATAAAGTTCTTCCCATACAGGAGAATTGAAACGATCCATGTAATCTTCCTGTCCCCATCCTTCCAGAGAAAGATTGGAATAAGGAAGTTTTTCTACGATGGCGCGGATCGCAGTTTTCTCTTCTTCTACCTTTGCTTCATCCGCATCGTTAAGAAGTTCTGCAACTGCTTTTGTAAGAGCTTCGCCCTTCTCTGTAAGAGGTTTCCAGTAAAGCTCGCCTTCGATCATCCATGCTGCAACATCTGCAACAGGATCTGCACAGTCAATGCCAAATACCTTACAGAAACAGCTCTCTTCCGGTTCATGACATGCAAGTGCAACGATGGTTCCATGCTCTCTTCTTGCTGCATAGAAGGTATCTACCGGATCACTTAAAAATACGTTATCCAGAACTTTTACACCCTGTACATCGCAGGCTTTCATACCGAATACAACAAAGTTTTTCTCCTGTAATGCCTGTGGTTCGATGGTAATGTTCTTTCCTTCTTTTTCGCAGGTATAAAGGTTTTCACTCTGTGGAAAGAAAGCATCTTTTGGTGACTTTACGGTTTTTAAAGTGTCAAGACAGACTTCTGCGTCCTGGCTCCATGCTCTGAAGTTTACCTGATCACTGACTTTGACAGGTAAATATAAATCCTGATCTGCGGCAATTTTCTGGAATAATGCCTGCAGATTTTCTGCTGCTATCTTATACATACATTATCCCCTTTCTGCCACAATACTCGGCTCAACATCTTCAAATGTAAAGTTTGTAAGAGGTCCTTTGGAGGTTGTGTCCTCTCCTGCCTGATATTCTCCGTAGAAAGCATCAATATCTTTGATAAATTTACGGTTAAACAGGTGAAGTGGGATTCCCTGAGGACATACTCTGCTGCATTCACCGCAGTCTGTACATCTTCCTGCTACATGGAATGCACGGATAATGTGGAACATCTTTTCTTCAAAGGAGTCCACATTTGCTTTCTGTGCACTGTCAAACTTATTGCTGTCGAATACACATTTACGGCAGCTGCATGCAGGACAGACATTACGGCAGGCATTGCAGCGGATACATTTGCTTAACTGGCTCTGGAAGAATGCAAATTTTTCTTCCGGGCTCATTGCTTCGATCTTCTCTACTTCTGCAAAACGATCTGCATCTTTTGTGTCTTTGGACTCACCGATAAGTTCATCATAAATCTTATGTTCTTTTCCTTTACATACGTGACATCTTTCAAGCATTGCATCTTTGTATGCACAGGTCTTCTCACCATAGATTGTCTGAATAGTCAGTGTTTCTGCCTCATCTGTGATCTCTGCACCGGAAATGCTTTCGATACCTTTGATTCCCTGTTTGCGGATTCTCTCGATATCCAGTTTTCCTTTACATCCAACACCAATGATATAAGCTTTCTCACGGTCTACACGATGCTCTTTGATCAGCTGATTAAAGCTGTATGTATCACATGGTTTTAAACAAACCAGTGTCTTGCCTTCCAGTTTGGAAGCTTCGATCATATATTTGCTTAAGTTTGCACCGCAGAATCCGTTATATACAAAATCTTTCAGAGATTCTTCTGTTTCAAAGTAAGCCGGTTCCGGATTGTAAGGCAGATCTCCGGCTTTCCATCCCAGAACTCTTGCAACTGTACCGTCAGCAAGCAGTTCTTTTGCACGATTTATCAGCTCCTGCATCTTAAATCCTCCAATCTTACGTTCTTACCGAGTGAATGGATCTTCTCTACAAACTCATTCATAGTCTGGGAGAATTTCACACCTTCAGCAGCGGAAACCCATTCTACTCGTGTTCTTCCGTTTTCCACACCGATGTAGTCGAGCATGGAGAAAAGAAGCGTCATACGTCTTCTTGCATAGTAGTTACCTGTGCTGTAATGACAGTCTCCAGGATGACATCCACACATGATCACACCGTCAGCACCTTTCTCAAAAGCACGGAGGATGAACATTGGATTGACACGGCAGGAACATGGAACACGGATGATCTTTACGTCAGCCGGGTAAGAAAGACGGCTGCTTCCTGCAAGGTCTGCACCTGCGTAACTACACCAGTTACAGCAGAATGCTACAATCTTAGGTCTGAATTCTTCGTTTGTTTCTATCGACATATTGCATCTACCTCCGCGATAATCTGTCTGTTGGAAAAGCCCTGCAGATCCATAGCACCAGACGGGCAGGCTACTGTACAAGCGCCGCATCCCTGGCAAAGTGCTGTATTTACAACGGCTACTCTTCTTGTTTCACGGATACCGTGGTCATTTACCTGTTTATCCTCATAGGAAATTGCTCCATATGGGCAGACATTTGCACATGTAGAACATCCGTTACATAACAGTTCATCGGATTTTGCTGTACATGGGTTGGTTGTCAGTTTATCTTTGGCAAGAAGGCCGATTGCCTTAACTGCTGCTGCGCCAGCCTGTGCAACTGTCTCCGGAATATCCTTCGGTCCCTGGCATACACCGGAAAGGAAGATACCTGCTGTAGGAGATTCTACAGGACGGAGTTTTGCATGGGCTTCTGTGAGGAAGTTGTTTGTATCAATACTTGCTGTAAGCATAGTAGCGATCTTACGAACATCCGGGTTCGGTTCAATGGCTGTTGCAAGAACGACCATATCTGCTTTCTTAAGGATTTGTTTGTTGTCGATCAGGTCAGATCCCTGTACAAGAAGGCTTCCGTCCGGCTGTGGAATAACTTTTCCTACCTGGCCTTTGATGTAGTTTACGCCGTACTGTTCTACGGCTCTTCTGTAGAACTCATCGAAGTTCTTACCAGGTGTACGCACATCAATATAGAAGACTGTTACATTTGTATCCGGATATTTATCACGGATCAACATTGCATGTTTTGCTGTGTACATACAGCAGATCTTGGAACAGTATGGCTTTCCTCTGTCATCAGAACATCTGCTTCCCACACACTGGATAAATACCAGCTCTTTCGGAGCCTTTCCGTCGGAAAGACGCTCTAAGTGTCCTTTTGTAGGACCTGCTGCGTTCATGATACGTTCCAGTTCCAGGGATGTGATAACATCTTTACTCTGGCTGTACGCATATTCATCATATTTGTCAAGTTTGATGGTATCAAAACCTGTAGCAACTACGATTGCACCGTATTTCTGTGTTACGATCTCATCCTGCTGATTGTAATCAATGGCTCCTGCCTGACATACTTTGGAGCAGACACCACATTTTCCTGTTTTAAATTTCAGACAGTTCTCACGGTCGATAACCGGAACATTCGGGATTGCCTGTGCAAATGGAGTGTAAATAGCAGTTCTGTTATTTAATCCTCTGTTAAATTCGTTCGGAATCTTCTTGGACGGACATTTTTCCTGGCAGACACCACAGCCTGTACATTTGTCCATATTTACACTTCTTGCTTTCTTTCTGATATCAACGGTGAAATCACCTACGAAACCGCTGACATGTTCTACTTCACTGTATGTATAGATATTGATCTTCTCATGTGCTGCTGCCTCTACCATCTTAGGTGTGAGGATACATGCAGAACAGTCAAGTGTAGGGAATGTTTTATCAAGCTGTGACATTCTTCCACCGATACTTGGAGTCTTCTCTACGATATCTACTTCATATCCTGCATCTGCGATATCCAGGGCTGTCTGGATTCCGGCAATACCGCCGCCGATGATCAGGGCTCTCTTTGTAACACGGCTCTCTCCTGGCTGAAGAGGTGTGTTTAAGTTTACTTTTGCGATTGCTGCCCTGGCAAGGATCACGGCCTTCTTTGTAGCCTCTTCCATATCCTTGTGGATCCAGGAACAATGCTCACGGATATTTGCAATCTCCACCATGTATGGATTCAGGCCAGCTCTTTCAGCTGCTTTTCTGAATGTTGCCTCATGCATACGTGGAGAGCATGAACAGACAACAACGCCTGTCAGGTTTTTCTCTTTAATGGCTTCCTGAATTTTAGCCTGGCCTGCTTCTGAGCACATGTACTGGTAGTCTTCTGCATGAACGACACCCGGCTCTTTGGCAGCTAATTCAACAACTTTTTTTACATCTACCGTAGCGGCGATATTACTTCCGCAATGACAGACAAATACACCAATTCTCTGCACGCTGGCTTACCTCCTGTATCTTCTGAATGCACTTACCAGAAGCTGCTGTGGCAGTTCCGGATCAAGAAGCTGTGGTATCTCATCTGCTTTCAGATAATCGCCGCCTTTTTCACGGACAACTAACTGTCTTGCTGCATCGATGATCTTTCCTGGTTTTACATCTCTTGGACAACGCTCTACACAGGCGAAGCAGGAAAGGCATTTCCAGAGAGACTTTGAATTGACAAGTGCTTCGATATCTTCATTTACAACATAGGATACAAACTGATGTGGCTTGATATCCATTTCATTGAAAGATGGGCAGGTAGCAGAACATTTTCCACATTTCATGCATTTCAGCGGATTGGTTCCGGAGATTTCTTTGATCTTTTCTGCTGCTGAATGCTGGTTTCTCATTTTGCCACCTCCTCTTTTACTCCGAGGGCTTCTGCAAGGAGCTCTGTGAAATAATATACAGGCAGTTCGCTGGAAGCGTTTTTATTTAAATTATATTTACACAATGGACAGGCTGTGATCAGCATATCTGCGCCAAAGCCTTTCGCACTGTCTTCGATTTTCTGACACATATTCTGAGACATATCTTTTTCTTTCAGAGAAATGTAACCGCCGCAGCATTCATTTCTGTATGGATAGATTACCGGTTCTGCCCCAAGTGCACGGATGAAATCTTCCATGATTGTCGGATTCTCCGGATCATCAAAAGCCATGATCTTGCCCGGACGTAATAAGAGACATCCGTAATAGGCTCCGATTTTCTTTCCTGTAAGCGGGTTTACTACCTTCTCTTTCAGCTTGTCGAAACCGACTTTGTCGCGAAGTACTTCCAGATAATGGAGCACTGTTGTCTCGCCTTCATAAGGCTCATCAAGCTGCATGTAATTATTTGCTCTGGTGCGGATATCCTCCACATTTTTCATATCATCATTGACACGTTTGATCACGTGATGACAGGCAGAGCAGATTGTTACCAGATCCTGGCCCTTTTCTTTGGCCTGATTAAGAGCACGTACAGAAGAAAGCTTCGTAGCAATTTCGTCAGTTCCCAGAGGATAAACACCTCCGCAGCACTGCCAGTCTTCGATCTCTTCCAGTTCAAACCCAAGTGCTCTGGCGCTGGCTCTGGCATATTCGTCCAGATCTTTCGCCTTGTTTCTCAGGGTACAACCCGGATAATAACTGTACTTCATACTTAACATTATCCTTTCTTAGTTGTTCAGATAAATTCATGTTGCTCAAATAATGATATCAGGGTCCAAAAGCAATTTGCCCCGATATATAGCGCCCGTAAATAACAGTCGCTAGTCCTTGTCTTTTTTTTAACAATATATGGACAAAAATATAAATCAAGTCTAATACAATTACTTTTTATATCTTTGTTGAGACATAGAAAATAAAAGAGTTCGCACACCCTTCCTCCGCAATTAAAGGAGTGTATCAGCTCGATTTCTGAAAAATATTATATCATATTGACAACATTTTAACAAGAGGTTTTTGATAATTTTTTTATCACGCATCATTGCTCAATTCTTCTGATCTAAATTAATCTTTTTCAGGCAGATAAAATCTTCCGCTTTTCTATTTACTCACAATCATAGTATCTTTCAAAAAATTAATAAAAATATTATTTATATATTTTTTTGCTTTTGATATATGTAAGCCAAAATTCGTCTGTTTCCGCTTACAGTACAGAATTTTGGCTAATAATTAAAAAGGAGTAAACAGTAATATGGATTCAGAAGAACAGGCTGTACCTGTACTTCTGAATGTTTTGTCTGATATATTATTAATTAAGGTCAATCTGAGCAATAATTTCTTTCAGTGCATCTGCACTCTTCTTAAGCTGTTCGATCTCAGCTTTTGTCATTCTCATTGGAACTTTGCCCTGTACACCATTTGGTCCTACCAGAGTTAATGTACTCAGGCATACATCATCGATTCCGTACTCTCCATGCATCATAGTAGATACTGTAGAGATAGACTCTGAAGAAGATACAAGAAGGCTACAAAGTTTGCATACAGAAGAGGATACTGCATAGAAAGTTGCACCTTTCTTGGAAATGATCTCACCGCCAGATTTCTGTACATACTGAAGCATTGCTTCTTTATCAATCGGTTCAATATCCTTACCGAGTTTCTTCTCAAGGTCGTAATATTCATCCACACTTACACCTGAAATATAGGCACCAGACCACGGAATAAAGGATGTATCTCCATGCTCACCGAATACATAGGCATGGATATTACTCTGTGCAATCTGGAAATGTTCGGATAATCCGCAGCGCAGACGTGCAGAGTCAAGAATTGTACCGGAACCAAGGATCTGGTTTTCTGGAAGTCCGGAAATCTTTGTAAATACATAAGTCATGATATCAACCGGATTGCTTACGATCAGATAAAGGGCATTTGGAGCTGCTTTTACGATCTCCGGTGTGATAGATTTGAGGATATTTACATTTGTCTGTGTAAGTTCAAGTCTTGTCTGTCCTGGTTTACGGGCAATACCGGATGTGATGATAACGATGTCAGAATCCCTAGCATCTTCGTAGTCTCCGGCAATGATAGAGATAGGATCTCTGAAGCAGGTTCCCTGGATAATATCCAGAACTTCACCTTCTGCTTTCTTTTTGTTGATATCGATCAGAACAATTTCAGATGCGATATCCTGGCTTGATAAAGTGTACGCGATGGTAGATCCGACGCTGCCGGCTCCAATGATAGTAATTTTACTGCTCATAATCTTAATACTCCTTTTCTCCTAACAAAATTGACGCCTTAATGATAACACATTGTCAAAAAATTGACAAGAGCTTTTGTACAGAAACCTGAACAATTTTTTCGTTTAAATATTTGTTTGGAAGCATAAAATTGTTTGTTAGTTTGATATAATTTTCACATTTTCCTATTGGAGTAGATACTTGCACGAGCAAATCCCCAACCACTGCTTATTGCTTTTTGCAATTTAAGCAGTGGTTGGGGATTTCCCTGATTTTTGATTCGGTTAAGTACAGTATCTGAAAGCTTTATCTGTCAGAATACGTGCAAAGATTAGCCCTAATGGCAACGCTGCAATGATAAGAATCGCAGACGCAAACCAGGATGCAGCTACTGATAATGACATAATACCAAGATTATAAAATCCTCTGTATAAATATAATCCCGGAACCATGATAACGATTGAGGGAACTGTTACAGATATCCTTGGATATCCGACTTTATTCTTCAGCAGGGACGCCAGAAGTCCCGCAGTAAGTGCACCAATAAATGCGGCTGCAGCAGGAGGAATATTTGCAAGGTCTACCAGTTCCAGTCTCAGAGTATTGGCAGCTGCTCCTATCCCGGCTGCTGCGACTGCCAGACGAACCGGGCTGTTAAACATGATAGAGAATCCAAACACTCCGCAGAAACTTGCAAGAAGCCTGAATAAGATCCACTGCTCTGTTGACAGTGAAAGTTTTATAAAATCTACAGGTTTCAAATGCAGGATCAGTGCCATGATCCATGCTGACATAGTAGCTACCAGAATAACGATCAAAGCATAAGTCAGACGTTCTATTCCTGAACGCATATCCAGTTTTGCAAGGTCAATACCACTGGTAATAAACGGAAATCCCGGTATGATAAAGAGCATTGCACAGATATATCCCGCTTCGTGCTGAACAGAAATACCAAATAATATTTCTCCAAGTTTGAGTAGACCTGCATATGCAAAACATGCCAGAGATACAGAAGACACAATACATAAGAACAATGTAAAATGGTGTTTGGTCAGTTTGCAGCGGAGATAATTTCCAATTCCTGCCCCGACAAATGCACAGAACATCTCGATCGGACCGCCCCCAAGAAGGAATGTAAATCCGCAACATGCGATCGCTGCAGCAAGTCCCAGTGCAGGCGGGGAATATAGACCATGTGTTTTTTCAATATTGTCAAGAAATGTATGCAGCTGTTCTCCTGACATATGTTTTCCTTCTTTTTCAAAGTTTCGGATAAAGTGTTCCAGACGATTTAACTTCAAAGTATTTACGCCTGTATTAGTCAGGCACAACGACTGGGTAAAACCATTTTCTCCGTCATAACATGTATATTCAATGGACATCAGACCAATATCCGCCGTACACGTAATGCCAAGTGCTTCTGCCAGTGTATTCATGGAACTTCTCACTCTCCATGCTCCGGTACCGCATGAGAGAAACATAATCCCCACACGTCCGATAACGGATGCTTTCTCTGCGATGCTGGAATCTACAACTGGTACATTTTCCCCATTTTCATCTGTATACTCATGCCAGGCAACATCCATATGGTTCTTTTTAATCACTTCCTGCGGCATTTTTCTCACTTCCTCATTCTATATTGTCAATCGGATAAAATCATCCGCTTTGCTACTTGCTTGATTTGTTAAAGCTGCAGACTGTCATTTCCTGCTTTCTCCATCATTTTCTCTCTGCATGCCAGTACGATTCCGTCAATCTCGTCTAAATGCTGCAGCATTTTTTTCTCAAATTCATGGATAGGAAGAAGAATTCCAATTTCATCATAGGGTTTATCCGGATTCTCTTTCTTCAGACCTGTTTCCTGTCCGTAGTATACCATGGCTCTTGGGGCTTCTTCCTGAATCTTCTGGAAAGCATCCCATACAACGGCATATGCCTGTGCTTCTGTCAGACCCAGTTTACAGGTGTCGGGAAGTGCATAAAGAGCCAGGACACCACGTTTACGGTTATCTTTTTCTTCTGTAATGTTCAGACCTTCTGTATAGGTACGGACAAGATCATAACCATCTGCAAGATACAGCGCAGATCTGGGGGCACATTCATGATGTTCATATGTTTCCTTGAATTTTGCATATTCTCTGGCTGAAACCTTTTCCCCGGGAAGAAGTTCTCCGGCTGCATCTGTAAGGAGCACCGGGTTCTCTCCTGCTTTTCCGTGGAATTTCTTCGGGATCAGATAAGCCTCCCTTAACAGGTCAAACATACTTCTGCCGCATAATTCCAACAGCAGTGCACTGATATCACCGTTCTGGTACGCATGAAACAATACCTGCAGGAAATGATCTCTGTCATTATCTGTCAGACGATGGTCGTCATCTATATGGTCATAAAAAACTCCGCTTAATCGTCCGGATGCTTCCGGCGAAGCCAAAATTTTAGAAAAAATTGTTTCTACTGCTTCTTCTCTTGGCAAAACTGTACTCATAATTAACTTCCCCTTTCCAATCGTATCAGATTCTTTTTTCGGTTTTCATTATAGTCTTGCTTTTAGTAATGTCAACATAAAAAGAGGGAATTTTCTGATATCAATTTTACATAGATGCAAGCTAAAAATTATATAAAAAAGACATTCCATCCACTGGGGTAGAATATCTTTTCTCATAACTTATATGATTCTTTTGAAGTTACGTTCTATATACACAGTGGAAACCATTTTTCGATTACACACCGATGTACTTTTTCTTTTTTATCGTAGTTGATCCCCACCAGCAAAATATCTCCTGTATACTGCTGTAATGACTCTGGATATTTTCGTTCTTTTATCTGATTCAGAGCAGTTTCTGCGTCTTTGTTCCATTTCAATTCGACGAGTAATGCAGGATAATAGTCTCTGTACAGTGGTTTGGGGATGAAGACGAAATCTGCGAAGCCTCTTCCTGTCGGGAGTTCCCGGATTGGCTTAAAATAGTATTTTATTGCACTTAGGTACGCAATACTGAGTACGCTGCTCAGGGAATTCTCGTTATTGTACTGAATCACTGATGTGTATTCTGCATGGATTTTCTCTATCTGTTCAGCAACTGTTTCTGCATCCATTTCCCAGGTGGCTTCCAGTAGTTTCTCAGATTCCTGCTGGAATTCAATCAGTTCGTTCCATTTATTTCGTTTGGTTGCGGCACGAAATTCCTGACGGATTTCTTCATTGGGAATATAAGCTCTCTGGGTTCTCTGGTCGTAGGCAAGGTAACCCAGGTGGATCAACAGAGTCAATACATCATCTTTGTCTGCGAAGCTGACCATATCATTCTGAAATTCATTCACATTTACTTCTACAGAGGAACCGGACAGCATCTCTATAATGGATGTCCGCAGACCATCAAAATCCATGTTGATCAGTGGCAGGATTGACAGATAGGTTCCTGTCTGTGACCAGTAGCTCTGGAATGTCCGCATAATTGTCAGATTTACTAACGCATTTGGATTATATACATGGTAATCTCCAAGACGGTAACCATCGTACCACCGCCTCACTTCTACAAAATCTATCTCATATTTTTCACACAAATCGATTACTTCATCTTCATTAAAACCGATATATGGTGTCAATGGGCCGGCATTAAGCATTGTAAACTGGGTGAAATTATTTAAGGCAGACTGGGTTTTTAATTTCTTTATCGGTAAAATTCCGGTCAGATATGCAAGTGCGATATATTTTGATGCCTCAATTCCTTTAAACATGTTTCTGAGAAAGTCAATATACATTTCCTGTGCTGCCTGATTATGGGCTTCATCACGAATCAGAACATCCCATTCATCAATGATTACAATAAACTGTTTTCCTAATACAGTATTAATGCGTGCCATTGCTCCATATATAGTGCTGTTTTCCACCAGATTGACTTCAGGATAAGTCTCTCTTAATTCGGAAACAACGATATTCGTGATATATGAAATTAAATTCTCACTGGAACCTGCTGATATACAGCACCATTGTACATCAAAATGAATGACATCATATTTATTTAAATGTTCGTAAAAATCCGGACATTTGCTGATTTCCAGTCCTGAAAACATTTTTTCAGTGTCGCATCCTTTACTGTAATATGCAGTCAGCATATCTACAGTAACAGATTTCCCGAATCTGCGCGGACGACTGTTACATATAAACCTGGCATTTGTGCCCAATACTTTATTTGTATATTCCAATAATCCCGTTTTGTCTATATATACTTCTGAATTGACTGCACACTGAAATGCTGCAGCATTCGGATTTACAAACATACCCATTATCTCACCCTCCCTCTTTATTATTGATAGCTTTTCTGTCTTCTTATACAGCATCTTATAACCACCTTAATAAATATGTTCAGGAGTTCCTGTCTTTTAGAAAACTCCTGCTAGAAATAAATAGTGAAAATTAAAGCATGACTTTTCTGAAAGAACAGATTCATGATCTGTATATGAATTGAGATTTGGCTGTAACTGTTGAAAATACCGGACAGTTACATAGATTTAGATAATTAGAAAATATGCTTTTGTTTATCATAGCATACCGGAACTTATTGGGCAAGAGACAAAAAAGAATCCAACGCATAAACCTATATGTTTTATGCATCAGACTCTTTTCATTTTTGATAATTATCCTGTCAGGAAAATAAACTTATCTTCCACAGCAGTTTTTATATTTCTTTCCACTTCCGCCAGGAGACCGCCATCGGCGGTCTTTCCTATAAAGTAAAAAACTCGCGTATTGCGTAAAATCTTACCCGTAAAAGAATGTTTGCTGTATAGCATGGGAAGTTTAGTACCTGATACAGTTACAGATGAGTATATCTTGTCTGTAAAGGATGCTGTCAACCACCCTATGATGTAGCGCCACTTTAGGTAGCAATACCTATTTGGGATAAAAGGTCGAAGGCGTAAACCGTTACTACGACTGGGCAGTTACAAGCCCATTGCCTTTAGGTAATGGGTAGTTGACAGTTATACAATAGTAAGTCACAAACTCACATATGAAACATATACTAATATCGAGAACTGCAATCTATTATTGTCAGATTCCACAACAACTGCCGGAATGTCCTGTAAAATTACAGTCTGCCAGGCAGACTGTCTAGTCTGACGATATAAGATTTTTCCAGAGGTGATACTTTTCTATGCTGTTTAGTCATCATACCTCAGATGATCCTGAATTATCCGGTACATCCTGTTGTAACAATAACAATCGCTGCAGCTGTGACTGTCAGGGACCTCAGGGGCCGCGCGGTTGTCCTGGTCCTACCGGACCCAGAGGCTGTCCCGGTCCCGTTGGTCCAATGGGACCTCAGGGCCCCCAGGGTGAACCCGGACTTCAAGGCTACCCAGGTCCTGTCGGACCTGTTGGAGCCACTGGCGCTACCGGACCTGTCGGAGCTACCGGAGCCACTGGCGCTGCCGGACCTTCCGGAGCTATCGGACCTACTGGCCCTGCCGGGCCTATCGGACCTACTGGTGCTGCCGGGCCTGCCGGACCTACTGGTGCCACTGGTGCTACCGGACCTGCCGGTACTATAGCTCCGGCAGCGGCCGTAGCAGATGCCACAGGTCAGACAGATATTGTAACCCAGTTTAATCAGCTTCTCGCAAATCTCCGCGCAGCCGGACTTCTTGCAACTTAAACCTCAGGAGGGGCAAATGCTCCTCCTGATTTTCTCAAAAGGTGCTTTAAATTATCTTCCATGATTTCTCTCAGCCTTTGTATGATTGTAAAAAATGAAGAAAAAGTATTGCCGCGTATCCTGAAACCCATGAAAGAAATTGTAGACAAAATTCTTATCTGTGATACCGGTTCTACAGACAGGACCAAAGAAATTATCAGAGAATTTACAGCAGAAGTTTATGATTTTCCATGGAAAAATGATTTTTCTGCTGCCCGGAATTTTATTTCGGAAAAAGTCAGTACTGATTACTGGATGTGGCTGGATGCAGACGACATGATCACTCAGGAAAATCTGTACAGACTAAAACAATTAAAAGAAACACTGAGTCCGAACACAGATATGGTTATGATGGATTATGTCACAGATTTCGATGAATGGAATCATGCTGCATTCTCCTGTTACAGAGAACGCATCTTAAAAACTTCCCGAAATTTCAGATGGCGGGGAAGAGTTCATGAATCCATCATTCCCACCGGGAACATCCTTTATTCTCCCATACAGATTGAACATCGCAAAATAAAACCCTGCTCTTCCTTTCGAAATCTGCACATCTATCAACAGATGATTGAAGAAGGAGAGCCTCTGGAACCCAGAGACTTATTTTATTATGGCCGGGAACTTTTTTACCATAAGCAATACGAGTATGCCATTTGTGTTTTGAAAAAATTTCTGAAAGAGCCAGACGGCTGGATTGAAAACAGACTGGACAGTTGTCTGGTTCTCTCCTATTGTTATCAGGCATCAGGCAATGATCAGTATGCTCTTGAGATACTGTTTCACAGTTTCATGTCAGATATTCCAAGAGCCGAAATATGCTGTGAGATTGGGAAAATATTTTTTATGAAACAGAACTTTTCCATGGCAGCTCACTGGTATCATCAGGCACTTCTTGCACCGGACAACAGCCAAAACGGAGGATTCTATATTCCGGACTGCCATAATTTCATACCATTTCTGCAATTATGTGTATGTCTGGACAAATCCGGAATGCACAAAGAAGCTTTTGAATTTCATCGGAAAGCCAGAACACTGAAACCGGAACATCCTTCTGTTATTCAAAATCAGATCTATTTTCATGAGATTCTGGGATTTTGAAAAAAATGCCACAGACCGTATTAATCCTTTACAGTCTGTGGCATTACGCTACATATTGTATTGTTTTCCCGGCACTATTCTACAGTTACACTCTTAGCCAGATTTCTCGGCTTATCTACATCCAGGCCTTTGGCTACGCTGACATAGTAGCCAAGCAGCTGCAAAGGAATAACTGCCAGTGAAGTTGCAAAGTGTGGATCTGTTTTCGGAATATAAACTGTGAAATCTACAGTATCTTCTATATTATAATGTCCATATGTGGTGAGTCCCATCAGGTATGCACCGCGGCTCTTACATTCTACCATATTGGAGACTGTTTTCTCATAGAGATGATTCTGCGTGAGAATACCGATCACAAGAGTTCCGTCCTCAATCAGAGAGATTGTGCCATGTTTCAGTTCTCCGGCCGCATAAGCTTCTGTGTGTACATAACTGACTTCTTTCATCTTAAGGCTGCCTTCCATACTGATGGCATAGTCAATACCACGCCCGATAAAGAAAGCATCCCTGGCATTTGCCTGCTTAGCCGCAAACCACTGGATACGCTCTTTGTCATCTTCAATGATCTTGGCAATCTTATCCGGAAGTGTTTTCAGCTCTGCGATCAGCTCCTGATATTTTTCTTCTGTAATCTGTTCTCTGACTTTTCCAAACTGCACTGCCAGTGCATAGGAGGCAATCAGCTGAGTACTGTATGCCTTGGTAGTTGCTACAGAAATTTCCGGTCCCGCCAGAGTATAAAAAACATTATCCGCTTCTCTGGCAATGGAAGAACCTACCACATTGACAATTCCCAGTGTACGGATACCTCTCTGTTTCGCCTCACGAAGTGCCGCAAGGCTGTCTGCTGTTTCCCCTGACTGGCTGACAATGACCACAAGACCTTCCGGATCTAAAATCGGATTTCTGTATCGGAATTCCGATGCCAGTTCCACACGTACCGGAATCCTTGTCAGATCTTCGATCACATACTGGGCTGCCATTCCCACATGGTAAGCAGAGCCACAGGCTACAATATAGATCTGGCTGATCTTTTTGATCTCCTCATCTGTAAGACCTACTTCTGAGAGATCAATACGATCATCTTTGAGTACAGAATTCAAAGTATCCCGAACTGCTTTCGGCTGTTCATGAATTTCTTTTATCATGAAATGTTCAAATCCCGCTTTCTCCGCCGCTTCTGCATCCCATTCAATTGTTTTCGGCTCTTTCTGGATCTCATCACCATCCAGATTGTAGAACGTGATCTCCCCTTTTCTGATACGAGCCATCTCCAGATTTCCAATATAATATACATTTCTGGTGTATTTTAAAATTGCAGGAACATCGGATGCAATGTAAGATTCACCGTTCTCCACCCCAAGGATCATCGGGCTGTCTTTTCTTGCCACATAAATCTCTCCCGGGTAGTCTTTAAACATGATCGCAAGAGCATAGGAACCGCGGATACGGACCATTGCATGGTTAATGGCATCTACCGGTGTTCCGAGATATTTCTTATAATAATAATCTACAAGTTTAACTGCTACTTCAGTGTCTGTAGACGAATAAAACTCATAGCCATTGCGGATCAGTTTGTCTTTCAGTTCCTGATAATTCTCAATGATTCCATTATGAACTGCTACTACGTTACCGTCATCACTCATATGGGGATGCGCATTTGTCTCAGATGGTTCTCCATGTGTCGCCCAACGGGTATGTCCGATACCACATGTTCCAGGTACAGATTCTCCATTATTAGTTTTATCTGCAAGAACTTTCAGTCTGCCTTTCGCTTTAATAACCTCTGTATCACCTTCGCCGTCGCGAACTGCAAGTCCCGCTGAATCATAACCTCTGTATTCAAGTCTGGACAGACCATATAATAATATAGGTGCTGCCTGATGATTACCTGTAAATCCAACAATTCCACACATTTATATTTATTCCTCCCATATTTTCCAGATATTTACAGCATTATAAAAATACTGCTTTATTATATTATAAGAGCATTATGGAGTAATTTCTTATAATATAATAAAATTTCAGGGGTTCTCTCTGTCATATCGTGTCTCATTGTATCATGATGTTCCACATATGGCAAGAAAATCCCCTGAAACTGTGTACTCTGTTTTTACGAAAGTACTTTCATCATTGTTTTATCCACGTTATCCTTTGTGTCTTTTTCTGATTACCGATTTCATTTTACTTTCTGCTTCTTTACTGTTGACCAGCCGCTGTATATCTTTCTTCCATTCTCATCATATCTGTATGAACGGATTCTGTAATAATATGTATGTCCTTTTTTCAGTTTTGCATTTGTGTATTTTGTAGTTGAACCGGATTTAATTACCGCTGCTCTTACGTATGGATTAGTGGTTCCTGCCCGGCGATAGATCTCATATCCGTCTGCACTCTTTGCCTTTTTCCATGTAATCACAAGTTTTCCGGCAGTCCTGTTTGATATACCTGTAATTGAAGTTTTTGCCGGTTTTGCAGTCAGATCATCAGCAGAATACGTTTCCTGCGTCATATAAAGAATGGAATTTTTTCCGGTTCCATATAAGCTCTTTGCTTCTTTGTCATATGCAAAATATATATTCGCACTGTCTGTCGCATATGTATAGCCCCGGGAAATACTTCCTGAAATCGGAGTATCCAGAAACAGACCTCCGTCTTCTCCAACTGTTCCTTCATCGCTGTTTGTGATATCTGCCATATAATATTTACCGTTATTTGCCACAATATTCCACATATGAGGACCTTCACCTGTACCGCCATTCATCATACCGGTCACTGTATAGCAGGTAATGTCACTGAGATCGCACAGATACTGAAATGCCTTGGAATAACCTTCACAGACCACATTAGTACTGTCATCTCCGTCAAAAACATAGATTAACTGCCATGGATCTCCGTATTCATCATCCTCCGTCACATCATCATTGTAGGAAGTCAGGTAGCAGATCATTTCTTTATATCCGTACAGCTTTTCTGTCTCTGTATAACCCTGAAATTCTTTTACGATCATTCTGGCATTTTCTGCTGCACTTTTTGCAAGCTGTACAATCCCTGCATTTACTTTATATTTACCGGAAGCATAACTGCTGATCACCGGCATAGATATGGAAAGATTTTCAATTTTTACAGTTGTTTTGTTTCCTGCTGCCTTTGTGCTGTAACCATACTGCCAGGTAGTAGCTGCAGTCTTTTCGTACCAGTACAATTCATATGGACAATCTACAGCCAGGCAATCGATAATCTTTGAAATATCCAGTTCATTAAGGTGTGCGGCTACTTCTCTTTTGAGCGCATTACCGCTTGCTGTTGTCTGCCAGGTCAGTCCCAGATCTGAACTGACTTTAAACCTGGTAGAACCACCTTTCGATGCCACTGCGCTGATTTTACTCTTAAGTTCCTCATATAAGGTCTGCTGCTGTCCATTCAGTACATCCTCACCCAGAGAAGCTGCTGGCTGTGTGTCCGGATCCTGTCCGTACAGAATGTCATTCAGATATTTCTCCAGAAGCTGTCTGTTATCCACAGCACCGTTTTCGTCCGGAATTACAGCCTCTGCAAAGACTTCTTCGTCTGAATCTGCTTCATTTGAACCTTCTTTGTCCGAAATGCTATCCTCTGTATCTGATGCAAACTCCGCATTATCCGCAGTTTCCTGTTGTACATCAAATTCTGTTGCATCATCTGAATTAAATTCAGAAACTGTACCATCTGTGAAATCTGCTGCTGTTACAGGTGTTACCGTAATTCCTGCTGCCAGAACCAGGCTCATTCCCAGACTTATAAAATTTTTCTTTCTGTACATAACGCATTTTCTCCTTATCTGTCGTAAATATAGTATATTACTACAATACTTTATTTCGACAGATAAAACAAGATTTTTTTATAATCCTTGTTCTCCCGCCAGATAGCACAGGTCTGCAAGACGTTCATATTTTGTCTGCATACACGCAATATAGTCATCCAGAAATCTTTTTACACGATACGGGATATCTAAGCGCTCATATCGGTTCTCAAATTCCGTCAGGTCACTGTTATCCTGCCTGATATACTCATCTGCTGCACTGATTTCCGCTTTCAGAGCAGAAAGTTTCTCCTCGTAACGACCTGTTAATTCCATTTCGCACAATTCATTCATTTTGTTCATCTTATTCTTTTCTCCCTATTATTATTTTTACATTTGTGGTAACCTTGTTACCTGTGTGTGTTGTTTTGTTATATGTTGATTTGTTGTGTTATGTGTGTTATGTACCCGATGTGTGCAGATCGGTACATACCGTTTTTTCTGTTTTATTACAACTATAATTGTAATTTTGTTTAAAGAAAATGTCAATTTATTTCGTCCGACATCTTATGATATGATTCGACATTTATCTGAAAATATAACAACAAAAAAACTGCTGTTCCTCACGATCACTGTAGGAACAACAGTTTTTTTCATCATTTTTTATGTTCGGCGGATAATCCTGTTCAATTTCACAAAATCTATTACCGCCTGTTTTCCGATCTTACAGATTTTCTTCATGTTAATGGAATTCACCCCGCCCTGACGAGGTCTGAATGTGACAGGAAGAAATTTGATGCTACATCCCTTCTTCTTATAAATAACAGCCAGAAGTACATTGGAAAGATTAAAGTCCTTCGGAATCAGATGTATGTACCTGGCCATCGTCTCTGCTTTCATCAAACGGTACGGAGTGTTGGCATCTGTCAGATTTACCCCAAAACAGATACGGATAACCAGTTTCAGAGTTTTTGTTACAAAAACACGTGATATTCCATCCTGTCTGTCTTTTCTCCAGCCGATGACCATATCATATTTCTGTCTTCGTTTCCAGAACGGTTCAAATTCTTCCGGCAGTGTCTGGCCGTCTGAATCTGTCTGGAAAATGTAATCTGCACCATTTTTGAGTGCATACTTATAGCCATAAAGCACAGTTGCACCATGACCGCCGTTTGGTTTTGTTATCGGAATCAGCAGAGGGCGTGTCTTTGTACACTGTTTCAGTTTTTCATATGTAGAATCTTTGCTCCCGTCATCAATGACAATCAGACGTGACTGACCGTTTCCGTTATGCTTCTCTATAACAGGATACCAGTCATTAATGACCTGTTCAATGTTATCCTGCTCATTGTATGCCGGGATAACAATGTATAACTTATCCATATTTCTCTCCTTTGGATGATTGATGGTATCCATTATAGCATACATATACATGAAATAATAATATTATTTCGAAAACGATGTACTATAGCTGTTACTGTTCACTGCTAATATCCCGCGAGGTGTTTTTTGTGAGCGAAGGTCACAGAAAACCCGAGACATACTGCGCGAATTTATGCGATTAGCATAAATTCTGTGCATCGCGAAGCGTGTTGCTGGGAACGGAGTGAACAGTAACCTATAGCTCTGCCAGTATTCCCAGCTCCCGCGCAAGGCGAAGCAGTTCCCTGTTTGCGGCATTCACTGTTCCGAAGTCTTTCAGAGGACAGATAACTTTCTGACATTTTTTCATCAATTCCACAGCCTTATCATAAGATTCCTGTGAAATACTTTCGAAGGGTTTCTCTGTAATCACCTGGTCTGCAAGTGCACCGGCTACCTGACAGTCTACATCATTCGTGTGAAGCACTCCTGCCGCAAACGGAATTCCCTGTCTCTGCAGTTTTCGATAATACGGAATTCCGCTTCCATTACCGCCAATTACAAACACCTGAGGTTCACCTCTGGGCGGATCCATCTCCACACATCCAAAAGCAGCATTATAGCTTCCTCTGGTAATTCCATACAACTTCCGAATATACTCAGAAGTAAAGATTTCTTCCGGAGCACCATATTTTTCTATATATTCTCCATGTACACAGATAACTTTATCAGATATTTTCTGTGCAAGATCCAACTCATGCAGCGACATGATCACTGTAAGCTGATGATCCAGCACCATCTGTTTCAAAATAGTAAGAAGTTCCAGCTTATGACGGATATCCAGAAAAGAAGTCGGCTCATCCAGTACAATGATCTCCGGCTCCTGACAGATAGCCCGGGCAAGAAGGATTCGTTGTCTCTGACCATCACTGATGGCTGTAAAATCCCTGTCTTTTAAATCCCATGCATGGACGGTTTCCATTGATTTCTTTACCTTTGTCTTATCCTCTGCGGAGAGTATTCCCAAAGTTCCTGTATAAGGATAACGCCCTGTGGCTACAATGTCTTCGCAGGTCATCAGTTCCGGACGCATACGCTCTGTGAGCACGACTGCCAGTTTCTGAGAGACCTCTTTATTGGTCATCTTTGCCATTTTCTCTTTATCCAGATAAACAGTACCGCTGATCGTGGCAAGCTGTCTGGTGATGCTTTTAAGAATAGTGGATTTTCCGGCACCGTTAGGACCGATGAGAGTGAGGATTTCTCCCTTTTTCAGCTGAATATTGATTTCTCTGATAAGAGGTTTTCCGTCATATCCCACAGTCAGCTGATCCGTACGGAAAAAATACTGTTCCTGCCGGTCTGCTTTGTTATTTTCTGTTTCCTTTATTACATCTGCTATTTTCTCTGACATATTTTTTCCTGTTTTCCTTTTTTATGCTGCATCTTATAGTAATCTGCCCGGATAGCATATTCTGCTCCTGCTTTTTATATCAATTTCTCTTCTGTCTGCGGATCATGATATAGATTACAACCGGTGCGCCAAACACTGCTGTTACGGAACTGATACTGAGTTCTGTAGGTGCAAATACGGTTCTGGCGATCAGATCACAGAAAAGACAGAATACTGCCCCTCCCAGAAAGCAAGCCGGGATCACAAGGAGCGGTCTGGCTGTTTTCAGCAGGCTTTTTACAATGTGAGGCACTGCAATGCCAACAAAAGAAATTGGTCCTGCAAAAGCTGTCACACAGGCAGACAGAATACTGGATAAGAGAATCAGTCCTATGCGGAACAGCTTGATATTCACTCCCATATTCTGGGCATAAACTTCACCCAGCTGATAGGCACCGATAGGCTTAGACATAAAGAACACGATCACCATTGTGAGCAGAACTACTATTGCCATTACTTTCACATTACCCCAGGACATTCCTGAAAAACTTCCCAGTGACCAGTTGTGAAGATTGACGATATTGGAGTCATCCGCAAATGTAACTACGAAATCTGTAACTGCAGAACAGATGTAACCGATCATGACACCGCTGATAACCAGCATGGACATGTTATGGACTTTTTTGGCAACCAGCAGGACAAATCCCATGGAAATCATAGAACCGATAAACGCTGCAATGATCATGGCTGCAGAACCCATGGAAATAGATCTGCTCAGAAAATAAATCATCAGAAGTGCAACTACCAGCTTGGCTCCTGAAGAAATTCCAAGTACAAAGGGACCTGCAATAGGGTTATTAAAAAATGTCTGAAGAAGAAATCCGGATACAGAAAGTGCTCCTCCAAGAATGATCACTGACAGAATCCTGGGAAGACGGATTTCCCATATTATATTGTAAGCAGTCGCATCTCCCTGATGTCTGAAAATAATATTCAGAATCTCACCCACTGAAAGATGAATGCTTCCGGCATTTACATTCCAGACAAATAAAATCACCAGAAACACCGCCAGTATAAAAAATGCTATCCAGTATCTGGCTGTACGTTTTTTGTCATCCATATTTTTTGTTCCTTTTGTTTTTATATTTCCTGCTTTTGGCAGTTCTGCAGAATCCCGCAAACATATTTCAATGCCATTCGTAAATAACTATACCAATCGCATAGAATGCGAATTCAAGTGTGCCGAGGATTTACAAATATCATTTTAACTTATGCATATATACAAGTTCATCCAGTGAATCATCATCTGTGGTAAGGATTGTATGAATATCTTCGATCATGGTTCCAAGCTCGGTGGTTTCCTGGAAAAGATTTTTACCCGTACACCACACATTTCCATCCTTCACTGCCTTAAAATCTGCCAGAAGATTACTTTTTGCCAGCAGTTCATCAATACTAGAAAGTTCACCGTCGATAGTACTGTTATAGATGATATAGTCCGCATCTTTTGCTTTGGCATAAAATTCTTCCATCTGCATATTCATGGTAGACAAAGCGTTATCACTTTCTCCTGTATCTTCGGGAACATATTTGCCGCCTGCAAGCTCGATCATGTTTGAAACATAATCACCATTCTTTCGCACATTGACAGCACCTGTGGAATTAATATAAAAGAATGCTACTGTTTTACCTGTATCTTTATCATCAGAGGTCAGAACTTTGTCAAGCTTGTCTGTCTGCTCCTTAAATGCCTTCTCAGCTACATCTTCCTTTCCGAGAAGCACAGCATAGAGTTTCATCCATTCAGTTCTTCCCAGAGGATGGCTCTCATAACTGGAACGTTCTACCATTACCGGGATACCAAACTGTTCCAGTTTCTCTTCCACCTCCGGATTATGATGGATCATAGTTGATTCAATGGCAAGACCACAGCCTTCATCCAGGATCAGTTCATAATCCGGTGCATTGTACTTGCCTGCATAAATCATTTTTCCGGATTCCATGGCATCTTTTGCTTCCTGGATATACCATCCATTCTCCTGAGTTCCTGAAAGACGAATGCTGTCAATACCGTCAATTGCGCGGAAAAGATCCATGGCAGAGGTTGCTACCAGATAGATGTTGTTCAGCGGTTGTTGAATAACTGTGATATCTTTTTCAAGCCCCTTTGGAGCCTTTTTTCCCTCTGGAACTACAAGAAACTGTCCTTCCTGATTGATAGTAATCAGAGCATAGCCATCATTGTAATAGTCTACGCTGAATTCTTCTGCGTAGGAAAGTTCCATACTGTGATCATAGGTAAGTCCCGGGATATCCACAGGAGTTTTTGCATTGTCTTTATCTGCTGCGTATGCTGTACAGACAGTGCATATACAGATAATAAATAATGCAACTGACATAAAACCGATAAATATTGTTTTTTGCTGTTTCTTTATTATGTTTTTCATCTTTATAATTGTTTCTTTCTTTGTTTGTAATTGTTCAGTACCTTCACAGTTACGAGTCAGAATACATCAAAAATCACTTTTGGAAATGGAAATTTGATATGATTATTTTGCTGTTTTTTCTGCTTCTTTGGCAGTTGTGGAATCAAAATTTAAGGTGTAGTCAATCTCGTGAGGCTCACTCATTGCTACTGTATCTGCTGTTACCTCCATCTCTGCATCAAATACGCTGACAGGGATTTCAAAAGTGGAGTTTCCGTCTTTATTAACCGGCTCATATTTCTCACCATCCACAAGCATATAATCATAGTTCGGACTGCTCCATACGATAGTTGCTGTAGCTTTATCGCCTTCTACATTAATGGCTGCAGGAGAATCAATGGTTGCTCTTCCTGAACCGCCTGTAAGAGTTACATCCATGGTATAGTCGCCGTCTTCAAGATTCAGATCTGCCAGAGTCTTACCTTCACTTGTCTTACTGTCTTTCGCATCTTTGTCTGTGTCATCTGCTTTGGGATCTGCATCTTTATTTTCTTTATCATCTTTTTTTGCATCTGTATCATCGGATTTTACAGGATTTTTGACACTTACCTTATGGTCATACCATTTTCCTTTTGTTCCGATCAAAGCTACATCGAATTCTTCATCAATTGCGGGTACCGGGATATCAAATCCATATACTTCCTCACTCATTCCATCGCTGTATGTAACAGTATCTGTGGTTGGTTCAAGAATCTCTGCCCCGTCTTTCTGTGCATCTTCTGCTTTTCCCACAAAAAGGTTTACAATTTTCTTAGAAGCAAGGCTTACATGGATAGTCATCTTGCCATCCTTTACTGTAAGGGTTCCTTTTCCGTCGTTTGCTTCATTTACATGGAACATTCCGCTGTCTGTATCAAATTCTGCTGTGTAGGTGCCATCCTCTAATGTATCACCCTTGGATGCATCTGTTTCTTTATTATCTGTGTTTTCTGAATCAGCATCTTTTGCAGTGGTTTCTTCTTTATCAGTGGTTTCTTCTGTTGCCGTATCAGTATCTGTCTTTGCAGCAACCGGGCTTGTACCGATCAGAGTGGCTGAAATGGTAAGTGCTGACATTAATAATGTAAATGAACGTTTCTTCATGATTATTTCTTCTCCCTTATCTTCATATTTTTTATAGTTTTTTCTATCGTGCTGTTCAACCCATCTGCTGCAGAGCAACAGGCTTTTGAACAGGTGATGGCAAATATATTATAGTAATTCCAGAAAATAATGCAATTAAGACAGTTCCTCTGGATCTTTCTCAGATGTGCGCACGTTACTGTGAACGGAATGAACAGAAACGTGCGAACTGTTTGCAGTATTTTATGGAATTGCTATGACTTCTTTTTTTCTTATCATATAATATATCTGCCCGGAAACTTTTGCAAGTTCTCCGGGCAGTTTATCTTGTTTGAACAATATTTTTTATTCAGCGTCAGCCTCTGCAGTATCAGCTGTTGTCTCAGCTGCGTCATCTGCCTGTGCATCGTCTGCACTGTCATCTGTTGCTTTGGCATCAGTATCTTCTGCTGCTGCATCGTCAGATGCTCCAAGAGAATCAATTGCTGCTTTTGTATGAGCCACATACAGATCTTCTACTGCTGCGATTCTTCCAAGACCTGCGATCTGACAGTCAACACTGTCGAAATCACCGGATGCCTCAAACTGAGATTTCCAGGAATCTGCATCATCACCAGCCATATCATTGTTAGCGTGGTCTCCGGCAACAACCATCAGAGGACGAAGGATTACATTCTTGAATCCTGCTTCTTTTACTTTCTCGATAACCTTGTCACATGCTGTGTCTTCCGGTTCTCCCTCTACAGTTCCGATGAAAGCGTTTGTGAATCCAAGATCATCCATCTGTGTCTGCATCTGGTCATAGGTTACGTTAGCTGTATGGGATGTACCATGTCCCATGAATACAAATGCTGTGCCTGCATCTGCTGCTGCTTTCATATCATCAAATCCAGCTTCCTTGCAAGCTTCATCTGTGATTGCCTGAGCAACTGCTTTCTTGTCATCATTGATCACTGTAGCGTCATCACCAACTTCACCGAGCATTGGCTCTGCAATTGCAACAGATTCAAATTTGTCTTTGTATTCATCAATTGCCTCTGTCATTTCATCATATTCTGCACCATGCATCAGATGTGTCGGCTGTACAACAAGATTCTTAACACCGTTAGCTACTGCACGGTCAAGAGCCTGCTGCATATTATCGATTACTTCATCATCTCTTGCCTGTACATGGTTGATGATAATCTGTGCTGTAAATGCACGTCTTACTGACCAGTCCGGATATGCTTCTGCAAGGGCATCCTCGATTCCTTTGATATCCTCTGCACGGCTGTCGTTGAAGGATGTACCAAAGCTTACTACAAGAAGTTCGTTCTCACCGATCTCATCCTGGTTACGAGGATCATCCTTGGAAGCATCACCTGTGTCACGTCCAAAGTATTCAGGACTTGCTTCTTCACCTGTTACCAGCTCTTTCTGAGCATCTGTAAGTTTGTCCCATGCTTCTTTTGCTGCTTTACAGTCTTCGTCAGTTGTGTCTGTTCTTTCCTGAACATAAATCTTATCGATCAGGGCACCAACTTCGTCTGCTGCTTTCTGATCATCATCAGAAGCTTCTGTTGTATCATCAGATGCTTCCTCTGTATCTGCTGCATCTGCATCGTCTGCAGCTGCTTCTGTGTCATCTGCAGCCTCTTCTGTTGCTGCATCATCAGATGCAAAAGCAACTGTACCTGTTGCTGCTGTCATGGAACAGGTCATGGATACTGCCAGTAATAAGGCTAACATGGATTTTCTTTTCATTTCGTTTTTCCTCTTTTATTTCTCGTATTTCCGGACAATTGTATGCACAAAAAAGGCAACTGCATATTCTGCAGCTACCGCTTTCCCATAAATACATGGTTTATATGTACCAGATATATCTGTAATTTCCGATTCTGTCTGATTCATTTAATAAAAGAGCTATGTATCGTTATGAGAATACAGGTTCTGTATACCGCAGACCTTAAATTCTACGCCAAGGCAGTTCTCCTGACTTCGATCATCGCTGTTTCTCCCTTCCCGGTTTCCCAGTGGTCTCTGAAAAGCAGCTCCCATACACAGTGACGGTATCGCTCCGGATTCTCACCGGATTCTCTTTTGCGCATCAAGTACGATGCAACCTTTGCGTTATAACATTGCACATATTCAATTCGGATATTCTTTTTTTATCACATTTTGACAAAAATGTCAATACAATTCGTGTATATTTTCCTTTAATGTTTGGCATTAGTGTTACTGTTCACTCCGTTCACAGTAACGTAGCCAAAATTCATTCCAGATTGCCTGCGGCAATGGAATTTTGGCTTGTATATTATCGCGTTATTCATTACACTTCTGTCAGGGTTTTGAAAAAACAGGTTCTGTTTCCGGTATGGCAGGCTGCACCGATCTGCTCTACTTTAGCAAGGATCGTATCATTGTCACAATCCAGTGTAAGGGATTTTACAAACTGGAGATGTCCGGATGTGAGTCCCTTCGTCCAGAGTTCATTGCGGCTTCTGCTCCAGTAAGTCATTTTACCTGTTTCAAGAGTGGTATTAAATGCTTCTTCATTCATATACGCCAGCATCAGCACTTCGTTTGTCTGATAATCCTGGGCTATAACAGGTACCATTCCATCACTGTTTAATTTAAAATCAGACCATGCGATGCTGCTTTTTAAATTCACTGTATTTTCCATTTTCTGTCTCCATCTAATTTATTGATTGTCATAAATCATTTCGTAAATTTTCAAATTTTACAAACTGCCCTTGGTAGACAGAACATCTGTGATCCTTGGATCATAGGATGTGGCTGCGTCCAGTGCTTTGGCAAAACTTTTGAACATTGCTTCTGCTACATGGTGATTATTCCCACCTGCCAGAACCCTGATATGAAGATTCATGCCACAGGCATAGGAAATGGCATAGAAGAACTCTTTTACCATTTCCGTGGACATGTCACCGATCCTGTCTGTGGTAAACTCTGCATCCCATACAAAGTAAGGTCTTCCGGACAGATCAATCGCACAGAGCACCAGGGATTCATCCATGGGAAGGATGCAGCTTCCATAGCGCTTAATCCCCTTTTTGTCACCAATTGCTTCTTTTAATGCAGTTCCCAGAACAATTCCTGTATCCTCGATGGTGTGATGGTCATCCACCTGAAGATCACCATGGACTCTGACACTGAGATCAAAGAGCCCATGACGGGTAAATCCATCCAGCATATGGTTAAAAAATCCCACACCTGTCTCAATATCAGAATATCCGGTTCCATCCAGATTTATTTTTAATTTGATTTCTGTTTCTTTTGTATTTCTTTCTGCTGAGGCTTCTCTTGCCATGGTTAAGTCCTCTCTGTCTTACTTATTTTCAAACACTCTGAATCCATTGTTTTAATGCGCAAACTACAGTTTACATTATAGCAGATTTCAAATTCAAAGCCTTACCATTATTCTTTATCTTCATCCTCAAAACGAACTGCAATAGAATTTGCATGTGCAGTAAGCTGCTCAGAAGTTGCAAACTGAATGATATCTTTGTGTATATTACGCAGTGCGGATTTTGAGTAATATACAATACTTGATTTCTTGATGAAATCATCTACGGAAAGGGCTGAGAAAAATTTGGCTGTTCCGTTTGTAGGAAGTACATGGTTCGGACCTGCAAAATAATCTCCCAGTGGCTCGGAACTGTACTCTCCGATAAAGATCGCACCTGCATTCTTCACTTTCATCATATCTTCAAAGGGATTGGCTGTCACGATCTCCATATGTTCCGGAGCGATTTCATTGGCTGCCTCAATCGCCTCGTCCATATCCTCTGCGATCAGAATGTATCCAAAGTTATCAAGAGACTTCTGAATGATTTCTTTTCTGGAAAGAACCTCCACGAAACCTTTTACTTCTTCATCTACTTTCTTCGCAAATTCCTCACTTGTAGTGATCAGGATAGCACATGCCAGTTCATCATGCTCTGCCTGGGAAAGAAGGTCAGCTGCCACAAAATGCGGATTAGCTGTCTCATCTGCAAGAACAAGGATCTCACTCGGTCCTGCAATGGAGTCAATGCTTACATAGCCATATACTGCTTTCTTTGCAAGAGCTACGAAAATGTTTCCGGGACCTACGATCTTGTCTACCTTCGGAATACTCTCTGTTCCGAAAGCAAGGGCACCGATCGCCTGTGCACCACCCACCTTATAAATCTCATCTGCTCCTGCTTCTTTGGCTGCTACCAGTGTGGAAGCGCATACTTTGCCATCCTTTCCGGGCGGTGTTGTCATAACAATATGCGGGACTCCTGCCACTTTCGCAGGTACAATATTCATCAGTACAGAAGACGGATAAACTGCTTTTCCACCGGGTACATAGACACCCACACGATTTAACGGTGTTACTTTCTGTCCAAGCATAGTTCCATCTGTTGTGCTTGTAAACCAGCTGTTCTGGATCTGTTTTTCATGATACTGACGGATATTGACCAGAGCTTTGCGGATCACTCCAAGAAGTGCAGGATCAATCTGCGCATAAGCCTCTTCAATTTCTGCATCTGTGACGCGGATAGTCTCTTTTGTCACATCAGCTTTGTCAAATTCTTTTGTATAGGCAAAAAGGGCTGCGTCCCCTTCATTTTTTACTTTATCAAGGATCTGAGCTACTGTGGATTCAAATTTCCCATAGTTATTCGGGCTTCTTTTCAGCAGATTCTCAAGAATATCCTTTGTTGATTCTTTTGTTAATTTTACTGTACGCATCTTTACATCTCCTCCTGAAGAACTCTTCTTAAGTCTTCAATAAGTTTACGGATTCTCTCATTTTCCATCTTCATGCTCACCTGATTGACTACCATTCTGGCAGACAACGGGCAGACCTCTTCCAGCACCTTCAGTCCGTTTTCCTTCAGTGTACTTCCGGTCTCCACAATATCTACGATCACTTCAGACAGACCAACGATGGGTGCCAGTTCAATGGAACCGTTTAATTTGATCAAATCTACTGTCTGGTGTTTTCTGTTAAAGAAGTAATCCTTGGCAATATTTGGATATTTAGTCGCCACACGGATCAGCTGGTTGTTCTCCAGAACTTCTCTGGCACTCTCCGGTCCGCAGACACACATCTTACATTTTCCAAATCCAAGATCCATCACTTCATAAAGCTTACGGCCTTCCTCCAGGATCGTATCCTTTCCCACAATTCCGATATCTGCCGCACCATACTCTACATAGGTAGGAACATCCGGCCCTTTTGCAAGGAAGAATTTCATCTTCAGTTCTTCATTAGTAAAGATCAGTTTACGGGAATCTTTATCTTTCATCTCTTCGCAGGTGATTCCTGCTTTCTCAAACATCTCCATTGTTTTGTTGGCAAGTCTGCCTTTTGTCAGGGCAACTGTCAGGTATCTCATGGCTTATCTGACCTCCTTTTTCAAACGTAATGCCACACATCTGCCCTCTGCACGAAGTTTCTGTGCCTCTTTAATGGCTTCTGTACGGTTCTGTGGCTCGTATTCGATTACTTCCGGCTTCTCCTCTTTCTCAGAGATCAGTTTCTGGCTGGAAAGTGCAAGAAGAAGGTTATCTACTTCAAGGGCAAATCCGATAGATGCCGCAGGTTTGCCAAAGTGTTTCATCAGGCCATTGTAACGGCCTCCCTTGATCATAGGTTCACCGGTTCCGTAAGTATATGCCTGGAAAATGATACCTGTATAGTACTGATATTTACTAAGCATTCCAAAATCGAAAGAGATATACTTTTCATATCCGTAGTTTTTCATAATCTCATAGATTTCTTCCAGTCTGGAAACTGCCTCCAGTGCGCAGGCGTTGTTTGTCAGACTTCTGGCTTTCTTTAAGACTTCTTCTGAACCAAACATCTGTGGGATTTCAGTAAAGGCTTTCTGCATACTGTCTTTGAGTTTCTGTTCTTCTACAAACTCTTCTACTCCGAAAGAATTTTTCTGCGAGATCAAAACACGAAGACGTTCTTCTGCTTCCGGACCGAGTTCGGCTTCTTTTAATAAGGATTTGAAGTAATCTACCTGTCCGACACTGACCTGAAATTCTGTAAGACCTGCTGCCAGAAGGCATTCCACTGTCATGGCAAGAAGTTCTGCATCTGCATCTGCGGATTCATCACCGATCCGTTCTACTCCCATCTGTGTGGTTTCTTTGAGATGTCCTCTGTAGCTGGTGTTATTAATAAATGTGTTTCCTGTGTAGCAGAGGCTTACAGGTTCTTTGTCCGGGGAAAAGTAGGTTGCACAGGCTCTGGATACAGACGGGGTGAAGTCAGGTCTGAGTACCAGGGTGTTGCCTTCTCTGTCAAAGAATTTATAAAGTTCTTTGGATGGGATGGTTCCTACTTCGCGGCTGAATACTTCAAAGTATTCGAATGTCGGGGTTTCTATGTCTTCATAGCCATACTGGTGGAAGACGCGATGGATTTTCTCCTGTACCTTTCTTTTCTGGCTGCATTCGCCGTTGTAGATGTCTCTTACACCTTCAGGGGTGTGGAAAATACGCTGCATGGGTGGTCCTCCTCTTGGTTATGTATTGTGGTTTATTATTACTTTATTGGTTTTACTTTAGCATAGTAACGTGTTACTAAAGTAATGTGAAACCAGATAGAATTATAATAGGTTTTCAAAAAAATGTCAAGTACAGTTAATGTTATTATATTGTTGTTTTTGTCTGTTCATTATATATATTCAGAGGGACGCTCAGAAACATATTGTATTTGAGGTGCGGTTTCGGTATCTAAGAGCTTCTAAGTCTTCAGAAAATCTGCTAAAACCATGAGAAGAAAAGCCCGGAATTACTCGCTGTCGCTCAGACAAGGGGCTTTTCTTCTCATAACGCAGATTTCCTGAAAACTAAGAATCTCTAAGACACCTGCAAATGCACCTCAAATACAATATGTTTCCGAGCTGGTTCTCGCAATGCGGAAGATTATGATGGCTATGGCAAGCCTATAAACTAATGCATTTGAGACAATTCAACAGAATGCAAAAGACAAGGATATCTGACGCAGGATTTCACGCTCTGATAAGCTGAATCAATATGTATTAGTTAAGAGGCTTGCTATAGTATGCCAGCAAGTTGATTTCTTCATGGTTACTGCCAATACACAGCGCAGAAATTTATTTTATTTCCGGTGCATTTGCAGGTATCTTAGAGTTTCTTAGGCAAAAAAAATCTGCGTTATGAGCCGGCTGTTTCACTGTCTGAGCGAAGTCTGCGACGGAGCGAGTTTGAGAAGACGGCTCATGCTTTTAGCAGATTTTTTTTGCCTTAGAAACTCTTAGATGCCGAAACCGCACCGGAAATAAAATAAATTTCTGTGCGTCCCCCTTTTTCTATCCCCGCTCATCAAGATCAATCTGAATCCCATCCAGAAAGGGCACAAGAAACCCGCTTTTTTTATTCAAATAGTACTGAGGCTCCAGCTCTTCGCGCCGGAAGCTCTTGCGGCCGCCTTCCTGCATCCGGTTCCAGAAAGTAAGGAGACTGCGCAGTGTAAGGTAATAGAACTGGTTTTCATGGCTGTAGAATATAAGAAAAAAAGCCACCCCTCCCTGCTTTTCAAATGCCTGCATAAATTCCACCTGATGAGGATGGATATTCGCAAGCGGAAAAGTATCCGCCGCACATTCTTTGGCATCAAAGCAGACAGGGATGCCCTGTACTGCTCCGATATAGTCTACAGTGCTTCGTTGCTCGAAATATGCCAGCGTAATATGACGGTTTTCTTTATCCATACGGACAGGTGTGATCGGAGTGGGAATTTTCTGGATAAGCGCCAGTCCCTTTTCTCTGTATTGTTCATTTGTACGATTTACAAGATCCTCCAGAGTGGATCCCCGCAAACCTCTGCTGTTCCATGTTGCCACTTTATTTCTCCGTAAATTTTATTTTCTACTTCAATAATTTTACCGACGGATAATACCTGATAACTGCCTTTCCGACAATCTCATCAAAGGTCACAAAACTGGTGCTTTTCCAGCAACGGGAGTCTTTGGAATGATTGCGGTTATCACCCAGGACGAAATAGCTGTTTTCGGGAACTTCATACGGGCCAAAGCTGCCCCTTGGTTTTTCCGGAACGAAACTGTCATCCAGAGGAATCTCTGAATCATTGATATAGACTTTGCCGTCCTTAATCTGTACTTTTTCTCCCGGAAGTCCGATGACTCGTTTGATGAAAAGCTTGCTTTCGTCATCCGGGTATTTGAAAATAACAATGTCAAAGCGTTCCGGATCTTTTATTTTTTTTGATATTTCATGTCCGAAGAAATCCAGATTGAGTCCATATGCAAGGCGAAATCCGAAAATACGGTCTCCTGTCATAATGGTTTTTTCCATTGATTCGGAAGGAATTTTGGCATTGATCAGTACTACGCTATTCACAAGCGTTACGATCACTACTACTATGATGATCATTTTTGCGTAATCCCATATTTCTTTCCAGATTCTCATGATAAGCCTCCTCAAGATTTTCCTCTTTGATGATTTTACAGAAAAGCTCCGGTGCCGGCGCCACAAAGGTCTGGTCTGTCTCCGGAATTACTAACCTGTATGCATGGAGAAGCTGATGCCTGACTCCATGGCGGATGTATTGCTTATTAAATTCAGAATCTCCGTATTTGGTGTCTCCAAGCAATGGATGTCCTGTTCCTGCAAGGTGAGCACGAATCTGGTGAGTACGGCCTGTGATCAGCTCAACTTCCAGAAGAGTTATTTTTCCGTTGCTGCCAAGAGGACGATATTTCGTTTCAATCGGCAGGGAATCTTTGAATTCCTGTCTGCTTACGATTACTTTGTTTGTTTTTTTATCTTTGTGCAGATAACCCCTGATATGATCCGGTTTTTCTATTTTGCCTTTTGTGAGGCAGATGTAGTATTTGTGAAGTGTTCTGTCGTGGAATATCCTGGACAGAAACTGCAGACCGGCAAGGCTTTTACCTGCACAGACCATTCCGCTGGTATTACGGTCAAGTCGGTTACATACAGAAGGTCTGAAGGTTTTGAGCTGTTCTTCTGTAAGGTCACCTTTCTTTAAAAGGTAGCCGGTCAGATATTCTACAAGGGACGTTTCCCCGTCATCTGCCGGCTGTGAAAGCATCCCTGCCGGTTTATTGATGATAATGATATCAGGATCCTCGTAAACAATATCCAGTTCACAGTATGCTCTTGCTACCTGACTGCTTCCTGCAAATTTATCGAAAGTTTCATCACTCAGAAACAGTTTGATGGTGTCGCCTTTGAGAAGTTTTTCGTTTCCTGTGGCTTTCTTTCCATTTAGAGTGATGTTCTTTTTGCGGAGCATTTTGTAAAAAAAACTTTTAGGTGCTTCTCTGAGAAGCTTGGCCAGATATTTATCAAAGCGCTGGCCCGCTTCATTTTCTTCTATAATAAATTCTTTCATATTTAATTGTTCCTGTATAATTATACCAAACTCCGAAATAACACATTGCTATAGATATATTTTGTAATTGAATTCCGGCGACTACAGACACAATGCCAGAATGGTCTGTCGGATCAGTTCGTTTCTGGAGAGATCCGGATATTTTTCGTCCGGGGTAAATTTGATTCCTTCTTCCAGACTTTCTCTGTGATCGTTCATGGAATCAAGACGTTCCAGGAACGGACGGAGATCTGTAAAAATTTTCACCGTCACTTTATAACCGTTTTTACGGATGATCTTCTGGGAATTGGTTTCCATGAAAGATGCATCGATTTTCGGATCACTGCTGTAAGCCACTACTGTATTTCCACATACTGCTGCTGCATCAATATAGGCACTTTTTTCATAAAAAGTCATGTAAAGTTCATATGCCATATCCAGACTGCCCTGATGCTCATGGATTTTCTGATATAATCCGGCATCCATTGGTCTGCATTTCAGAATCATGATCAGATTCACCATGGATTTACATGCCGGAAGACAGCCAACTACAGTTACAACTGTCCAGACAGTCATTCTTGTCTTAAAATAGAACCAGGATGTAAAAAAGATGAATAAGGGTACTGCAAAAAGAATTGCAGTGATGATCAGGCGGCGTCTCTTTTCACTTCTGAAATATCCGAAATTCCCTTTGGATACTCTTGAAGATGTTTTTGCTTTACTTTGTTTTTTATTTCTGTTTTTCTTTTCTGTCACTTACGTCCTCCTCTGGAATTTTTCTTATGTATATTTCTGATAGTATTCTTCTTTGCAGATGCTGAACTGTTTTTGTTATTTTTGCTATTTCTGCTGTTTTTCGCATTCCGACTACTGCCCTGAGTATGCTGTTGGCCTCCATGATTCTCTCGAAGCGGCCGGATCAAACATTTAGGGCCGTAACCTACCAGGTCCATTCTTCCGGTCATTTTGAGGCCTTCCAGCACCAGTTCTCTGTTTGCAGGATTCTTGTACTGCATCAAAGCTCTCTGTATTGCTTTTTCATGGGGGTTCTTCGGAACATATACCTTCTCACCTGTAAGAGGATGGATTCCCGTATAGTACATACAGGTAGAAAGAGTAGACGGGGTTGGATAGAAATCCTGTACCTGTTCCGGGGTAAAGCCAAGATCCCGGACATATTCCGCAAGTTTTACTGCCTCTTTCATGGTACATCCCGGATGGGAGGACATGAAATACGGGACAGCATACTGCTGCTTTCCTGTTTGCCTGTTTGCCGCATCATATTCCTTAAGAAACTGCTGATAGACGCTGTGACTTGGTTTTCCCATATACTTCAGAACCTGATCAGACACATGTTCCGGTGCCACACGCAACTGCCCGCTTACGTGATGTTCCACCAGTTCACGCAAAAAAGTCTTGTTCCTGTCTGCCACCACATAATCAAAGCGTACACCGGAGCGGATGAATACCTTCTTCACTCCCGGGATCTTCCGCAGCTTCCGAAGCAGAGAAACGTAATCCGAATGATCTACAGTCAGGTTTTTGCATGGCGTGGGAAACAGGCACTGCTTATTCTTGCAGACCCCTTTCGTGAGCTGTTTCTGACAAGATGGTTGTCTGAAATCTGCTGTGGGACCACCCACATCGTGAATATAACCCTTGAACTCAGGATCATTTGTCATTCTGGTAGCTTCTTCGATCAGAGACTCATGACTTCTGGTCTGAAGAATTCTTCCCTGATGAAAAGTCAGGGCGCAGAAATTACAGCCGCCAAAGCACCCTCTGTTGCTTGTCAGGCTGAACTTGATTTCTTCCAGTGCCGGAATTCCGCCCAGCTTCTCATACATGGGATGAACTTTCTCCGTATAAGGCAGGGCATATACATCATCCATTTCCTCCTGTGTCAGGGGCAGAGCAGGAGGATTCTGTATAATATATCCCTTTGTCCCATAAGATTCTGCCATTGGTCTGGCGCTGAATGGATCTGTATTCTGATACTGAATGGCAAAGCTGTCTGCATAAACCTTCTTGTTTACTTTTACTTCCTCATAAGAAGGAAGAATAATCGGATCATAAACTCTCGACAGATCCCTGCACTTAAATACAGTTCCTGCAATATAGGTAAGTTCCTCTACCGGCAGTCCACTCGCCAGCGCATCTGCAATCTCTATGATCGAATGCTCACCCATTCCATAGGAAATCATATCTGCCCCGGAATCAAGGAGTACACTGTGTTTTACTTTATTCTCCCAATAATCATAATGTGCCAGTCGTCTCAGGCTGGCTTCAATCCCACCCAGGATAATGGGTGTCTTTTTATAAGTCTGACGGATCAGATTGCTGTACACGATCACCGCGCGGTCAGGACGAAGTCCCATCTGGCCTCCCGGTGAATAGGAATCTTTCTGCCTGTGCTTTTTAGAGACTGTATAGTGATTTACCATAGAGTCCATATTTCCCGCAGACACCAGAAATCCCAGTCGAGGCTCTCCAAATACCTGAATACTCTCCTTCTTTCTCCAGTCAGGCTGAGGAATGATCCCCACTTTATACCCACGACTCTCCAACAGTCTGCTGATGATCGCAGTACCAAAGGAAGGATGGTCCACGTAGGCATCACCTGTAATATAGGCAAAATCTACCTGCTCCCACCCTCTCTGTTTCATTTCTTTCTTTGTTACCGGTAAAAAATCCTGCATTTATATTTTCCTCGTATGTATTATAGTCATGCGGATACGATCATCCGCCACACAGTTCTACATCTGCAGCAAACCTTTCAAATTATCATTTCCGGATAATAATCAGACATGATGATACACTGCCTGTGCCCGGTATCCTTCAGATATAATATCAAGCTGTCTGTGGAACCGCTTCAGCTGCTGAAGATCTTTTGTTTTAAATACTCTCAGGAACTCATCCTGAATCTTCATAATCTCCCGCTTATTTGCAATCTTGTACAGATTTTCAATGTTGATCAGAATATCCTTCACCAGATTAGACTGCATCTGTGACGAATTCTGTGCATCCATAATCTCATTCCGCACAGAAGACATCTCATGGTCAAGAGCATTAATGGCATCTGCTGCCTTGCTCAGACGTTCTGCCACATGCCCCGGCATATCCCCTTTATATTTATATTGCAGGGAATGCTCAATCGTCGCCCAGAAGTTCATAGCCATTGTACGGATCTGTATCTCCGCCTGCAGCTTCTTTGGCCCTTTGATCGTATCCACTGTATAATAAATAATCAGATGATAACTTCTGTAACCACTCTGTTTAATATGCTTCAGATAATTCTTCTCACTCTTTATAACCATATCGCTTCTCTTCTGGATCAGGGAAGCAACCGTCTCTATATCCTCCTCAAACTGGCAGATAATACGAACACCGGCAATATCCTCCAGTTCTTCTTCCATTCTCTCCATAGGAATATGCTTGCGCTGCATTTTCTCAAGAATACTGCTCACGCTCTTAACCCTGCCCTCCACCTGCTCAATCGGGCAGTAAACATCATTCTCTTTGCATTCATCAATAATGTGATTGAATTTCACTTCCAGCTCTCTCACAGCCAGTTCATACGGGCACAAAATGCTTCTCCATAACTGTATTTCCATTTTCACTCGCTCCTTGCATTTCATACATTTTGTTATTATAGCATAGATTTTGAAAAATATCTCGCTAATATGAATAGTTTCTGTTTTTTTTAGAAATGCTTGTTACTGTTCACACACCACTATCCCGCGAGGTGTTTTGGCATGAATATGCCAAAATCCCGAGACATACAAGCCAAAATTCCATTGCCACAGGCAATCTGGAATGAATTTTGGCTATGTTACTGAGAACGGAGTGAACAGTAACAAATGCTTAGTTCCGCATTCTGATACAGTATATGCAAAGCACCGGACATATAGAACATTCAAAAAAGCACCCCTGCCGCCAAAGCGCAACAGGGATGCTTCCAACATCACTCTTTAAGAGCCTCCAGAACTTTCACCAGATACTTCCAGACTCTCTCTGTAGAAGAAATACTAAGCACCTCTTCAGACGTATGAATATCCTTCATATCAGGTCCCAGAGACACACAGTCAAGTCCTTCCATCTTCTTATAGAAAAGTCCACACTCAAGTCCTGCATGGATTGCCACCACATTCGGTTTCTGTCCATACATTTCCTCATATACTTCCACCATCTTATCACGAAGCGGTGAATCCTTGCGATACTCCCACGCAGGATAAACGCCCTGTCTCTCATACTCTCCGCCAAGGAACTCCGTCAGATAGGCAATCTTGTCAGAAAGGGAATCTCTGGCTGTCTCCACAGAACTTCTGATACTGGAACTTCCCATTACCTCATTCTCAGAAGTCTTCAGAATACCGATATTCGTAGAAGTCTCTACCAGTCCTTTGATCGTTCCGCTCATTTTCTGAACACCATAAGGTACATTTACAAGGAAGAAAATTACTTTTTCTTTACTTGTGGGATGAAGAACCCTTACTTCCTGTTTTCCCTCATCTTCAACAGTTACTGTGATACCCTCATCAGTTCCTGCATACTCTTCTCTCCATGCTCCCTGCACAGAAGCCGCATATTCTCTGACAGCATCTGCATTTTCTTCAAGAACAAGGATTTCTGCTGTAGCCTCCCTTGTAATGGCATTATCTTTCTGTCCGCCCTGCACACTGATCAGTTCAAAATCTGTTTTCTCATCCAGACCATGGAGAAATTTTCCGAGAAGAGAATTTGCGTTTGCACGATTCTTGTCAATCTCAGCTCCGGAATGACCGCCCATCAGTCCGCTGATCTTAACTGTCAGCTTCTCTCCCTCTGCATCCAGTCTTGTCACTGGAATATGGCTGACTCCGGAAAGTCCGCCTGCACAGCTGATCCAGAGGCTTCCTTCTGCTTCAGAATCCAGATTGATAAATCTTCTTCCTTTTAATACACTGCAGTCAAATCCAACTGCACCCAGAAGACCGATTTCCTCATCTACAGTAATAAACACTTCAAGCGGCGGATGAGCAATTGTATCACCTTCCAGAAGTGCAAGACCATAAGCAACAGCAATTCCGTCATCACCACCAAGGGTTGTTCCGTTTGCAGATACATAGTCACCTTCTACAGAAAGATTTAATCCGTCTTTTGTAAAATCATGCTCTACATCCGGACGTTTCTCACATACCATATCCATATGTCCCTGAATGATCACTACAGGAGCATTCTCGTATCCCGCTGTGCCCGGTTTATAAATAACCACATTATTCATCTCATCCTGAACATATTTCAGATCATGATCCTTTGCAAACTGAACCAGATAGTCGCTGATCTGCTTTGTATTTCCTGAGCCATGAGGAATTTTGCATATCTCCTCAAAATAATGGAACACTCTTTTGGGTTCACAATTCTCTAAAACTGCCATAATTATATTACCTCCAAAAATCACACATTTGTCTTATAATATACCATTGTTTTCCCGATATACGACAAATTTTCCAGATATATTTTACCCAAATACTATAGCATTTATTTTCATTCTGCGCCATATAAATTTTATAAAGAATGGCAAACAATTGCAAAGAGGTTGTTGTATGTCCAAAAACACCATACTCACCGGTGGTATTTGTTTTCTTCTTGTCTTTCTTCTGCTGCATCCTGCTGAAAGTCTGTCCTGTGCCAGAGCCGGAATGACTCTGTGGCTGAATACATTAATCCCAACGCTTCTCCCATTTATTATTCTCACAGGAATGCTTACACATACCGGTCATATCCGGAAACTTCTCCTGCCATTTGAATCATTCTTTCATATTTTTCCGGGTGTCAGCATCTGGGGTGGTTATGTTTTCGTTCTCGGAATGCTGTGTGGTTATCCTCTGGGAGCCAAACTTGCCTCTGATCTGTATGGATTACATAAAATCAGCAAAAAAGAAGCTCTTTATCTCACTACCTTCTGTAACAATCCAAGCCCTGCCTTTATCATTACCTATCTCTGTAACTCCTGTCTTAAGGATACAGTACCTGCCGGCATGGTCTTTGCGAGTATTTTTTCAGCAAATCTGATATGTATGCTGTTCTTTCGTTTTTTTGTGTACCAAAATGCCACCATCTCAGATTCCCCAGGATTTTCACCCGAGATTTCTTCTCGAAAAAATATACTTGATTTTTCTATAATGAACGGTTTTGAAACCATTACACGTCTCGGAGGATATATTCTATTGTTCTCCATTCTGGCAGGATGTATCAGATATTATGCGCCTTTTCCACTTCTCTATCAATACCTGCTGCTCGGATTTACAGAGATCACTTCCGGACTTTCTCTTATTTCAGTTTCCGGACTGCCATACATGACTCGTATACTTTTGTCCGCTGCAGCCACCGCATCCGGCGGTCTGTGCATCCTTGCTCAGACAAAAGGTGTTCTCCACCATGACCTCAGCATTCTGCCTTATTTTATTTCCAAGTGTATCTGTACATTCCTTACAGCAGGTATTCTTTACTGTCTGATTTCCTATCTGTGAAAATAAATTCTTTCCGGGAACTGTCATCATTTCATTATACAAAATCAGGGCAGGAAATTTTCCTGCCCCTTGTTTTCTCATCTTCTATATTTAATAACTGATTTATTTTTAGTTCTCTCCCAGATCATCTAACAGATCGTCATCATCATCTTTCGCTCCGTCATTATCATGATAAGAGCCTGTAATTGCTGCAGCCTGTGCTGTCTGAGGTGCAAGTTCCTGACGATTGTGGTTTACAACATCAAGACAGCTCTGCAGGGAATCAATAAATGTTTTGTATTTCACACCTGCATCCTCTAATGTTGTATTAAGCACACTGCCAATATTAGCCATCATATCATCTGTATAGGTGATCGCGCTGAGACGAATGCTGTTTGCATCCTGTGTTGCAGAATCCAGAATCTCCTGTGCCTGTTTGTTAGCTGCATTGATTGTATCATTTGCCTGTGCATATGCTTTCTGCATAATCTCATGCTGTGTTACCAGTTCCTGTGCTCTTGCCTGCGCATCTGCGATCAGTGCATCTGCCTTAGTCTGAGCATCCTCAAGGATAGCGTCCTTATTGTTAATGATCTTCTGATAACGTTTAATCTCATCCGGAGTTTTCAGGCGGAGTTCTCTCAGAAGTTCCTCAATTTCTTCTTTATTTACCACAATCTTAGTAGTTGACAGTGGCTGGAATTTACAGCTGTCCACATATTCCTCAATCTCACCGATAATCTGTTCAATTCTGCTGCTCATAGTATATACACTCCTTATTTTCTATTTCTGTTACTGTACGCTCTATGTGAACAATAACTTATTTGTTGTCTGCTGTAAGACGAATCTTCTCAATAACTGCATCCGTTATCTCGGCCGGTGCAAACTTACTCAGGTCGCCTCCAAAATGTGCAACTTCCTTCAATATTGTAGAACTCAGGTATGCATATTCCAGACTTGTAGTCAGAAATACAGTATCTACATCCGGTGCAAGTACACGATTGGTCTGAGCCATCTGGAGCTCATACTCAAAATCTGTAACTGCACGAAGTCCACGTATGATCACCTGAGCGTGATTCTCTCTGGCAAAATTCACAGACAATCCCTCAAATGGTTTTACCTCGACATTAGGAACGTCCTGAGTCGCCTTTTCTAATATATTAACACGTTCCTGCACAGAAAACAACGGACTTTTTGAAGAATTATGTAAAACGCCCACTATCACTTTGTCAAAAGAAACTGCTGCTCTCCGGATCACATCAAGATGTCCATAGGTAGCCGGATCAAAGCTGCCGGGATATACTGCTATTTTCATTTATTTTTACTCTCTCTTTCCTCTGGCACATACACATATGCATAACAACACGAATGCTGCCTGCAGGCAGCAATCTTATGATAATTTCAGGAAGCAATGTATTCATTCTGAAATTATTATAGTTAATTATGCACGTTCTAAAAATACATGCTTATTTGTTTTATACTCTTTCGAACGCAGCTGCCTGTAACCGAGAGATTCCACATAACTGAAATCCGTCTGAAGATCCGCTTCCACAATAATAAGTGTATTCTTATCTGCAACTGTGCTGTCTTTCAGATATTCCAGCACCTGTCTTTCCAGTTCATTATTATATGGGGGATCCATAAAAATAATGTCAAAAACACCTTTTCCCTCAAGGGAACGCAATGCCTGCAACACGTCCATGTTCAGCAGTTTACCATCTTCTGCCAGTTTTGTAAATGCAAGATTTTCTCTGATGCATGCAGCAGCTTTTGGATTCTTCTCCACAAACACTGCATAAGAAGCCCCTCTGCTCAGAGCTTCGATTCCGATCCCGCCACTTCCGGAAAAAAGATCCAGGAAACGGCATTCCAAAAGCTCCGGCTGAAGTATATTAAATAATGTTTCTTTGATTCTGTCAGTAGTAGGTCTTGTGTCTATCCCCGGAATTGTTTTCAAATTAAGCCTTCTGGCTTTACCTGCGATCACTCTCATTTCAGATTCAGTCTCCAATCCAGGTCTCCTCTTGCAAGCCCTAAAATAAGAAGTTCTGCTGTGGCAATATTTGTCGCTACAGGAATATTGTACTGGTCGCATCTTCTCACGATGCTTGTGATATCCGGTTCTTTAGGATCGATCATGACCGGATTGTAGAACAGAATGACCATATCAAGATCCTGACGCTCTACCATCTCCATAAACTGCTTGTCTCCACCAATACTGCCGGCAAGGAATTTATGCACATGAAGGCTTGTCGCTTCTTCTATTCTCCGTCCGGTTGTACCTGTGGCATAGACCTCATGTTTGGCAAGTATATTCTTATAAGCGATGCAGAAATCTTCTATCAGTACTTTTTTACTGTTATGTGCGATTATACCTAAGTTCATAGTTTCTCCTCTCCGTTTCTCCTATTTATTTTGCGGATTTTATCTTTTATCCACAATCCTAACTGTAATTATAACAAAGCACTAAATAAAACGCAATTAAAACTTAAAAAATATACATAATTCATAATTTATTAATATTTTTCTTACAGTCATCATGCAAGTTTTCCCGTTTCCATGCTCTTCCTGTCCATGCGAAAACTTCCAGTGTATTATTTCTGCATCTTCATATACTAGCATTGCAACACAAAAACACTTTCAAAAGAAAACAACAACCAAGGAGGAAATTGATATGTCAAACACAAAATCTTCTAACCAGGCAGCTGTACCGGAAGCAAAAGGTGCGTTAGACCGTTTCAAATTCGAGGTTGCAAATGAATTAGGCGTACCGCTTACAGACGGGTACAACGGTAACCTGACTTCTAAACAGAATGGTTCTGTCGGAGGTTATATGGTCAAGAAAATAGTATCAGAACAACCGCTGAATTTCAATTCTATATTTTATATCATTCCCAGAGTCATTGTCAACTACAGAACAACATTCCCAGGTATTTGTTACTGTTTACGCACCACTATCCCGAGACATATAACTCCCGAAATAATTGTATTATAGCCTTTATTTTCGGCCGGTCTTATGATAAGATTCTCCGACATTTCCGGAACCGGAACTTGGTGTTCGCTGTCCCAGAGTGATCATATGTAATCGTCTGGACGCAGTGCGTGAGTCTAATGCGATTGGAGTATCAAGGATAGCAGGAATTCATGCAGGATTATGGCATTTTAAAATAGTCCATATTCAGAAAGCCCTCAGATATAGACAAAATCTATATCTGAGGGCTTTCCTGTGTCTTTGGTTATGTGTTTTCCTTATTCCGGAACCGGCAGAGTCACTGTGACAGGCTCATGCTCCAGTGCTGGAATAATTTTCTGCATCAGATCTTCGGTTGTGAATTTGAGACTCGATGTATTAATACAGGGATGACAGCCGAAGTATGGCTCCTTCATGACATCTTCATCAATAAGAAGCTGTACTTTCTTCTCAGAATCATTCATCAGTCCCAATACACTGACGGATCCAGGGGTGATATCAAGATATTTCTCCATATATTCCGGTTTGGCAAAAGATAATCTGGCGGAATGGATCTGCGCAGAGAGATCTTTTGTCTTAAACGGTTTATCACCAGGCATCAGAAGAAGATAAAAATCCGTCTCCTGACGATTGCACAGGAACAGATTTTTGCAGATCGTGGTGTTGTCGCCAAGGGCGTGGTCAATTTCTTCGCAGGCTTCCATCGTCATAGCAGCCTCATGGTCAATACGCTGATATTGAATACCTAGCTTGTCTAAAAAATCATAGACGCGGATTTCTTTGTTCAGACGGTTATCTGTATTTTCGGGTCTTCCCTTTTGTAATTCCATTTCGTGGTGCTCCTTTATTTTTTATTGATGAAAGTGTAATCCTTTTGTATGCGGATTGTCAACAAAAGGGCAGATATCCAGAATATTTTTCTGGTATCCTGTACATTCTACCACCTCCGCGGAATAGATCACCAGCACTCCAGCTCTCCCCACCTTATGATACCAACCGGTCTATCCGCAGCAGGAATATCATGTGATGCTCCATAGTACCCATCAGTACCCGCTATATATCCGCTGAAACAACATCTCATCCAACTGCATCTACTGCCAGCATCCCTGCATCCTGACATGGATTATTCCCCCATCCTATCCACAATGCTGTAGATACTTACATAGAAAGCCTCCATGGGGATAAAACGGTACTCACAGCAATGGAACTGCCGGATATCAAAGAGTTTAACAAAATTCTGTGGACCGGTAAGCCTCTTTCAGTGCCTGACGGGATTCAATCTCTGCTTTCTTCTCCTGTGTCACATCCATGGATGCCAGCAATACCTTTTCCAGCTTTCCATTCTTCCATTCCAAGGGAATATAAGAAGCGATTTTATAAGTCTTTTCATCCAGACTGCAATATTCAAACTTATAAATATCATTTTCACTTTTCAGTTTTTTCCGAATATTATCCGGGGCTATCAGGATATCTATAGCTTCCAGTGGTTCCAGTGTCTTATACCTTTCAAGAATCTGCATCTGAAAATCATGGCATATTCTGAATCCTCTATCTCTCCACGTATGATCACATTGCGAACCCATCGTTCTTCTCCATTCAGAGTGATTCGACACTCTAAAGACAATTCAGTTTCCAGCCCCTTCAGCCTTTCTGCAATATAATCACGGTCATAAAATGCGGATATCGCCTTCTTATCTGTTTCCACAACATAGGAATCCACAAAATGCTGTATCAGTTCATCCCACGTATGACTCTGTTCAAAGACGGTCATCAGGGACGGTTCAACCTTAAAAGTATCAAAAGTATTCGCTTCCAGATTCACATAATACTCGCACAGATCTGCTTTCGTTGGAACACTGAACTTGATACAATTTAACCTTGTTTCCCCTAGGGGTGTTCAAAGGGGGTTCATTTGAACACCCCCTTGAGAAATGGCACTTGCAGGCATAAAAGAAGGCAGGCAGTCTCGTTATAAGACTACCTGCCTGTTGATTATTCTTATGCTGTTTTCTGTATTTCGCCAGTTCGGCAAACTGGAAGTTAGCGATTTCTTTTTCCGGTATTCTCTGTCCCACGGATTTCCTCATGATAGAAATAATCTACGATCACCGGATGCCCCTGCGGGACTCTGCCATAAGGCATTTCATTATCCACAAAGGCACAATCATACTTCTTAGCCATTTTCTCAGCTTTTACTTCAAGTGCTTCAAAGTAGCTGCGGTTATGCTTGTTATAGATCTCGTCGTAAAGTGGTACAAGATCAGGATATTTTCCGGCGATATAATCCATAATTGTCTTTTTGAAACCGCCTCGAAGATTGAGATTTTCGAGCCAGAACAGATCGCACTGATCCTTTACCCGCTCAAAGATTGCTTCAATATCCGTGATACCGGGGAATACCGGGGATACGAAACAGACTGTACGGATGCCTGCCTCATATACCTGTTTCATAGCAGCGATACGGTGCTCAATGCTCGAAGCAGAATCCATATCGTTCTTGAAATTTTCATCTAGTGTGTTGATTGACCATGAAACGGTTACACGTCCAAGCTTCTTCAACAGATCAATATCACGTACCACAAGATCCGACTTTGTGCAGATCAGAATATCTGCGTCACTATCGATCAGCTGCTCCAGAAGTTTTCTGGTATTCCCGAATTGCTCCTCCTGTGGATTGTAGCCATCTGTCACAGAACCGATGACCACCCGCTGTCCGGCATATTTCTTCGGATTTTTAATTTCCGGCCAATGCTTCACATCAAGGAAAGTGCCCCATTCCTCCTTGTGCCCGGTAAAGCGCTTCATAAAAGAAGCATAGCAATACTTGCAGGCATGTGTACAGCCCACATAGGGATTGACCGAGTAACCGCCTACCGGTAGACTGGACTTAGTCATGATGTTCTTTGTTTCCACCTCACGAATGAGGATTCCATTTATTACTTCTTCCATGATTTCTGTACCTCTAACACTTTATTAAATTCTTCCGGCATTTCCTGAATCATATTTTCATCCCCTATGATAGGGACAAGATCTTCCTTCATAAACACCGGAATGCCGAGCTTATGTGCCTGGTCCGTCAGAGACCATGCCCATTCCGGCTCCGTATGAATCTTCCTGCTCTGAGCTCCGGTCATGGTGCCGACAACGATCCAATTGATTCCGGAAAGGTCAACTGTGCCGGGATCATCGAATAACGGCTCAAAGGTAACATGGTAATGTTTTGCTCTGACGTTTTTCCGAAGGGCGTCGATACGCCACCGTTCTGCTTTCCTCGTCACCGTAACGCCAAACCATGCGTTTTCCAGATCGGTATCAAAATCCAGCAAATCAGGTCGCTTGGTAAGGAACAGGAACTGATGCTGTGGATTTTCACGGATCTTTGCAAATACCTCGTCTCTCCATTCCGGCTTCCATCCGGAGAGATCGCTCATCCCGGTAAGAAGAAAGTTCTGCGGACGTTTCTTTTCCATCATCTTGAGCTTACCCGGAAAGAATTCAGGGTCAGCGAAGTCATCAATCATATGCCAGCGTTTCACGTTGTTGCGGGCATAGCAATATGTACACCCCACTGTGCAGCCAATGACGATATTCATGTTCTGAATCTGATCTTTGATACAAATACTCATGACTTCTGCCACTCCTCAAGATTCTTTCTGATGCGGTCGAGGCATTCCTCAAACCGGATAATTTCTTCCTCTGAAAAACCCTTGTAGTAAATACTGCCCATCTCATCAGATACAGAATCGTACTCGCCCTTTAAGGCATGTGCTTTCTCAGTCAGAAACAGGAGCGTTTTCCTTTTGTCCGTTTCAGACTGAACACGGCTTATCAGCCCTTGATTTTCCATTCTTTCCAGCATCGTAGTAAGAGATGTTATCGCTAATCCGCATTTAGTCGAGAGTGACCTGATTGAAATACCATCCTTCTGCCACAGCACATAAAGAATACGCCCCTGGGCTCCATTAAACGCATCAATATTCTTTTCACTGAGAATCTTCTCGAAAATCCGGTCTCCAAGCTGTTTTATTTTGGTAACAAGAAATCCTCCATTCATTTCCATACAAAAGCTCCTATATAGTAGTTTGTTAAAAACATACTATATAGGAGCTTTATTGTCAACAGTTTATATGTCTTAATAGGTAAATTCCGTTTTTTTTCAATTCTCCAAACTGGAATTTGGAGTGTGCTTTATAAATTTTTTCCGATTCCCTCAAGTTCGTTCATGGAATTCTTATTTTTTTCAAGTTCATCTCTGGCTGTTGCATAATATGATTTATTGAAGAGCATGTTCCATGAAAGATATTTTGCCATACAGTCAAACTGCTTATCAATCAGCTCATACTGGATACTGTCTACGGGAGAACCGCCTACAACAATCGTGCCAACTTTTTTATTTTTTAACTGCAATCCACGGCAGTAGCACTTATCAATGATAAGTTTCAATTGTGCTGACATTCCCCACCAATAAACTGGTGTAGCAAAAAGAATCATATCTGCGGCAGCAATTTTATCAATTGTAGGATTTGTATCATCCTTATCGACACATCCCTTAGAGCATTGACAGACACCACATCCCTTGCATGGTGCAATGTTGAGTTTGTCAGGTTCAATGATTTCAATTTCATTCTTTTCTGATGCTCCTTTTATAAATGCATTGATTGCTGTCAGCGTGTTTCCTTTTCTGGCACTTCCATTAATGATTACAATTTTCATGCGTGTATCCTCCAACTTTTTCAATTCAAATAACTTTAGGTTGCCTGTCATAAAATATTCGAGAAGAACTCTTCTAGTAAACTATTGATCATCTCCGGTTTATCTGTATTAGAATTATGACCGGCCCCTTCAATCCACTTTAAAGGAATTTTCGTTTTTCGATGCCATTCTCTGTTATACCTTATGCATGAACCGGCATGATCCTTTGTACCACATATCAACAGGGAAGGACATTTGATTTCATAAGGCAGATCCTTTTCCATTGCCTCTGCCAGAATACGAAATCCATGCCCGGCAATTTGTGCATAACGATGCTGATCACCATCATAGACCAGCATCATTTCCTTCATCAGGTTTCTGCCATAATTAGAAGTTGCAACTCCCTTTGTTCCGGATTTCAAAAGCAACTTCCATGGGTAATGTGCATATACTGGTTCCATTCTTTTCAAAAGCCAGATCTCCACTGCTGTCACATAGTTTCTCTGGAGCGGTGCTGAATCAATGGAAATCCATTCAGCCATTTTGCCTTATCAAACAAGTCAAAATCAAACCGGAACGGCCAGGAAGAGGCATGAGCCGGTGCATCCCATACAATAATATTATATTTTCCATCGAAGTACGCAACCTGTTTATCAAACAGTCTATGGTCAGCAGTCAACCCCGGAAGAAATACAAGCGTCGTTGTATCCAAACTCAGAATACTTGACCAATAGTGAATTGTTCCGCAAGGAGTTTGATATGTACTTTCCTTCAACAAATCCACCTCCGCAATTTTCATTTTTCTCAGTTACACAACCTGAAAAACTTTAACTATTTTCATATTGGTTTTTTATATCAAATACATTCTGCTACATCTCATCCGGTTTTTGACCATCGTGGGCTTTCCATTGACACTCCGTCAATTTCATATCTGTAAATACCGCTTTAAACGATGAATCTTCCGGACTGCATGCTTTGAACCTCCGACCCCTCGCTTAGGAGCTCGAGATACCACTGTAAATACATACAATGATTAGTCAACCTAAGTCAAGGAAATCCTTGGTTCTCCTAACTATTCTGTTACTCCCTGTCAAAATAAGAAAACCTGTTTTCATCTCTGTAAAGCACCTTTCAATGATCACTTGGTTTTCTTATTAGATTAACTATATTATAACGTGCTGTAGGTCGGATGTCGATGATTTTTTGACCATATTTTACTCGGATTTACTTACTGCTACTTCTAGATAAAAAGATTGAAGCAGTTGCTCCGTACTTTCCCATTTTACTGATTCAGCCATACATCATTTTTGCTCATACTATTTTCTCCATATTATTTTTCAAACTCTGGTTTCCAGTTTGCAAACTGTACAAGCTGTTCATCCGTGCGGTGATAATATCTTTCATTCTTGTCCAGCTTTGCAATCTGTTCCATTTCTTCATCTGTTAATGCAAAATCAAAGATATCCATATTGTCCTTAATGTGTTCTGCATTTTTACTTCCAGGAATTACAACAAATCCCATCTGAGTATGCCAACGGAGAATAACCTGTGCAGGTGTTTTTCCATATTTTTTGCCAAGTCCTGCAAATACCAACTCATTCATTAATGCTGTATCTCCATGTCCCAGCGGATACCAGCTCATAAGCTTAATTCCATATTTGTCTAAAGTTACACGAAGTTCTTTCTGTGTGAAATATGGATGTGCTTCCACCTGAATAAACTGAGGTACAATTTCCCACTTTGTTTCCAACTCTTCCATATATTTTCCTTCAAAATTCGAGATACCAATGGATTTTGCTTTGCCCTCTCTATACGCTTTTTCAAGCATTCTGTATCCGGCAAGCCAGTTGCCTGCAGGCTGGTGTATATAAAGTAAATCCACATAATCAACACCAAGTCTTTCTAGAGTTTCTTCTACAGTATTCTCATTTTCATATTCACTAGCCCATATTTTTGTTGATAGAAATATATTTTTTCTGTCAATTCCACTATCCTTGATTGCTCTTCCAACTGCACGCTCATTTACATAAGCATTTGCTGTATCAATTAGGGAATATCCCATTTTTAATGCCTCTAATGTACTTGTGTAGGCATCCTCTGGTGATAACATAAAAGTTCCTAGTCCAAGCATTGGACATTCCAAATTGTTATTCAACTTCATATTTTCCATCTTTTTAGTCCTCCTGAAATTTTTCTTTATCAAGCATTTTTATTACTTTTGCCGGGTTTCCAACTGCTACTGCATAATCCGGTACATCCTTTGTCACTACAGATCCAGCTCCCACAATTGCGTGTCTTCCGATACATACTCCCGGAAGTATCGTAGCTCCAGCTCCTACCCAGGCATATTCTCTTATCAGAACAGGCTTACAAGTCAGAGTACACAAATCATATGGATCATGATTATTGGAAATAAGCTGTACATTTGCAGCAATCATAGCATTGTCTTCAATCGTTATTCCACCTCTTGCCATTGCAAGAAGATTAGAATTGATAAATACATTCCTGCCAATCTTTACGCTTCCAACACATGCTCCATTAAGCGGTGGTGATATCATACTCCCATCTCCTAGGTTATTTCCAAACAATTCCTTTAATAAATGATTATATTCATCAGTAAAAGGCATTGTATGATTATAACCCTCTCATAATAACGGAGGGTATCCTGTGAAATACCATATTTTTCTGACACTTCTTTTATTGTCATATTCTTCCTCCACAATTTAAAGAAGATTTTTCACACTCTGTATCCATTCATTAATTTGTTCCTGAGGTGTCTCCAGATTACTTCCACCTGTAGAATCAAACTGTATCTGCATATCGCAAACCACATTTGCGCCTTTGCAGGCTGCTTTCATATCCTTTATTACATGCCCTGGCCAGCCACCATTTGTCATAAAAGGTACTACTGTCTTTCCGGTAAAATCCTGTTGGTGCAGAAATGTTTTTACAGCCGGAGCCATTGTGTACCACCATGTAGGTGTCCCAACTGCGATGACATCATAATCTGCAATATTGATATCCAGCGGTTTAATTTCAGGTTCGTATCCGCGCTGCACTTCATTCTGTCCCTGATTTACCACATCATCATAACTGCCAGAATATGGAACTACGGTATCTATTTTTAGAATATCGCTATCAGTCTCACTCTGCAGCATTTTTGCAATTCTTTCCGTGTTTCCATTTGACCATGAATAATATATAATCAGTAATTTCTTCATCTTTTTACCTCCTGTTTCGATTAGCATACTACTTGAAGTTAACTCCAAGTCAAGAGCTTTTGATTTTTTCTTCATAAACGCTGGTATGACGCAGACTGTGGAAGACCCAAGACTCGCTACTGGCGGTTGGTTAGACCTTACCAGACAGGCATTCCACCTGCTAGACTACTCGCCCTTATCTGGGCGCACAATCCTGCATTATGTCCAATCAGGACTCCATCCTCTATATAAATACCACCCTGATCCTGAAACTTACATCCTGCATTAATAAAAACATTTTTACCTATATGGATATTTCGTCCGCAGTCTGTATAAAACGGAGGAAACATTCCAAAACTTTCATCGATTTTTTGTCCGGTAAGTTCCGACATAAGCTGTATAATTTCTTCTTTTGTATGATATTTGTTATTCAGCTCCATCGTTATCTTTAATGCCCTTTGCGACAGTTCATGCATAACCAGATGTTCTTCACTTCCACCATCTACGATATATCCGGGCTTCATATTACTCAAATATTCTTCACACGTCATAATTAACCAACTCCGTTTTCTTTAAAAAATTTCTGAATTTTGTCAAATGGGATCACATCCGGATTATCGTATAGATCTGTATGAACAGCTCCCGGAATTGTCAGCAGTTCTTTATTGGATGTGTACTTGCTGTTCTTGATCATATTTTCATAAGCATCTTTTCCAAAATAATAGCTGTGTGCTTTTTCTCCATGAACGATAAGGACTGCACTTCTGATTTCATTACTGTACTTTAATATTGGCTGATTCATAAATGACATACATCCAATACTGTTCCAGCCATCATTTGAATTCAGGCTCCTTTTATGATAACATCTGCCTTTATAATACTCACTGTAATCTTTTACGAAGAAAGATGCATCTTCCGGAACCGGAAGGGGAACACAACCACCGCCTCTTGAATATTCGCCTTTACGGTATTCTTCTGTCCTGAGGGTATTCAGTGACTGTTTCTTTGCATAACGTGCTTCTTCACTGTCCTCAGAATCAAAGTATCCATTCGCATTTACTCTTGTCATATCATACATGGTAGAAGCAACGGTTGCTTTTATTCTTGTATCCAACGCAGCTGCGTTAAGAGCCATTCCACCCCAGCCGCAGATTCCAATGATTCCTATTTTATCCGGATCCACATCTTCCCGAACAGAAAGGAAATCAACAGCAGCCATAAAATCTTCTGTATTAATATCTGGAGAAGCCATAAATCTTGGATAGCCTCCACTTTCCCCCGTAAAAGAAGGGTCAAATGCAATTGTTAAATATCCTCTTTCAGCCATTGTCTGTGCATATAATCCGGAACACTGTTCTTTGACTGCCCCAAATGGTCCGCTTACGGCAATCGCAGGATATTTCCCAGATGCATTTTTCGGTTTATACAAATCTGCGGCAAGTGTGATTCCATAACGATTTACAAATGTCACTTTCTTATGGTCTACTTTTTCACTCTGTGGAAAAGTTTTATCCCATTCAGATACCAGCTTTAATTTTTCTGTTTTTAACATATTTAACATCCTCCATATGCAAAATTTCTTGTAATTACACTAACAATAGTATATGATATAAATATCTTACAACCTAAAGTTAACTTTAGGTCAAGTATAAATTTGAAAGAAGGTTTTTTATGTATACAATCGGTCAGGTCTCTGCAATGTTTAATCTTCCTGTTTCTACATTAAGGTATTATGACAAGGAAGGCTTTTTCCCTAATCTGAAACGTAAGGGAAATATCCGTTATTTCAGCGATAATGAATTAGAAGCACTTCGTATCATTGAATGTCTGAAGAAATCCGGTCTTGAGATAAAAGATATAAAGCAATTTTTTATCTGGGTATCTGAAGGCAGCTCCAGCTATGAAAAAAGGAAAGAATTATTTGAAACCAGAAAATCAGCTGTTGAAACTGAAATTCAGGAACTTCAAAAAACTCTCTCCCTCTTAAAATTCAAGTGCTGGTATTACGAAACAGCAGTGAAAGATGGTAACGAAGATGCTATAAATGCCATGTTGCCTGACAAACTTCCAAAAAATATACAGAAACTATATGATAAAGGGCATGACTGATTTTTGCTTTCTCCAATAGCGCTCCTTTAGCTCCCATCGTAAACGCGATGTCGCTACTGCGGATAGAGAGCAGCTCCATTCCGGGTCTCACCTTCAAAAAATCCATCATTTTCTTCGTAAGAAGAATTTGCCCCTCCTGTGAAATTTCTACCCAGCAGTAGGAACGCCCCTTGTATTTGATAAATTCGCCAGAACCTGCTGAGTAGTCAAGCAACGGTGGAGTATCGTCCAAAATGTGACCAAGTTTTGACGGATATGCTACCAGCATTTGGTTTCCGATTGTTATGTTGAATTCTGAGGATAACTCAGTATCAACCATGTCGAAAAGAAATGTGAGAGCCAAATAATAATCCCCCAGCTCTGCCCATTCTGTGTCCGATTTTAACGCCTTTATTGCCTCCGTAATCATTTCTTTAAAATCCTGAAGAAAGTAGTCTTTTCTTTCACGAAAAAAGAGATATCAACGCGCCAGGGTCAATATCTCTTCCTTTTTTTTATAATTCAATTATCAGGTTCACGGTCTTTCCCTCTCACAAGCTGTGCTTTCTCCGCTCTTTTCCTGTCACGATGTAGTATTGCTTCTTGTTTTCATACATTTCCGCATCTGCGGCTTTCAGAAGCGACTCAAAATCCGTGTCCTTTGTGCCGCTTATCGTCGTACCGAGGGACGCGGCAGCACCCAGTTGGCTTTTTGCCGTTTCCAGTAGTTTCTGAAACGCCGGATGTGTGATGTTTGGCAGAACCGCAATGAACTCATCTCCGCCAAGCCGATACACATGACGCTTTCCGAACACAGATTTCAGCGTCTGTGCGGCCTGCACAATGAATTTATCACCGGCGTCATGTCCCTTTTGGTCATTTATTTCCTTTAGGCCATTTAGGTCGCACATGACAACCGCCAGGGGAAAGTACTTCTCCAGCTTTTCTGTGTACGCCCAATCCAGTGCTTTTCTGTTTTTACAATCATTTTCCTCATTCCTTCCTAATAGAATCATTAATTCAATAATTGGGAAACAATTACAGCCAGTTTTCCAGAACATCATTCAGCTTATTCATATCCAGCGGTTTCGCGATATGTCCATTCATGCCTGTATTTTTTGCCAGCTGTACATCTTCTGCAAAAGCATTGGCAGTCATGGCAACAATCGGTAGTTTTCCTTGTTCACCCGGAAGGCTCCTGATTGCTGCGGTTGCCTCATAACCATTCATGACAGGCATTTGGATATCCATAAAAACAAGATCATACAAGTCTTTCGGAGAAGCTTCTACTTTTTCAACAGCAATTTTTCCATTTTCTGCCGTTTCCACTTCTGCTCCTGTCATCTGCAGAATTTCAACAGCAATTTCTCTGTTTAACTCATTATCCTCAACTAGCAGAATCCTTTTTCCCGTGTAGTCTGATTCTGACAGCTCCTCCAGATAATTTCTTGCTGTTTTTTCTTTTCTTCCTGAAGTAAACTGCCTCAGTGTAGCCGTCAGCCGGGAACGAAATAGCGGTTTTGCAATAAAAGCATCTATGCCCGCCGCCTTTGCTTCTTCTTCAATCTCGCTAAATTCATAAGATGTCAGTACAATGATGGTGATTTCTTTACCTATCCGCTTCCGGATCTGTCTGGCTGTTTCTATGCCATCCATATCCGGCATCTTCCAGTCTAAAATAACAGCAAAGTAATCATTTTTTAGCTCATGACGTGCATAACAGCGCTCAACGGCTTCTCTGCCGGAGAGAACCCATTCGCCTGCAATACCGATTTCCTTCAGTGTGGCAACTGTACTTTCACAGCATGTCTTGTCATCATCCACAACCAGAACCGGCAGATTCATCAGATTTCTGTCCTGTTCTTTTTCTTTTTCCTGAAGCTCCAGATAAATTGTTACCGTAATTCTGGTTCCCTTATGTAAGGTACTGTCCACTTTAATATTACCATTCATCAGGTTCACAATATTTCTGCTGATTGCCATTCCGAGACCGGTTCCCTGAACTCTGGTTGTCCGGTGGTCATCCGCGCGGCTGAAAGGATCAAACATGATTTTCTGGAATTCCGGTAACATACCGATTCCATTATCCTCAATCGTAAATTCATAGCATCCAAGTTCCGAAAATCCATTTTGCTTTTCCTCTATGGAAAAAATAATATTCCCGCCATCCGGTGTATACTTAATTGCATTGCTCATCAGATTCACAAACACCTGCTGGATTCTCAGGCTGTCACCACAGACATCCTCGTGTTCAATGTGATTGATGTGTATATCAAAATTGTGTTTATGTTCATCCAGCACCGGTTTCGTAAGCGTAATAAGATTATCCACCAGCTCTGACAGGTTGAAATCTTCCTGTGCCAGCGTCATTTTTCCACTTTCAATACGTGCCATATCCAGTACTTCATTGATCAGCCCCAGCAGATGACGGCTTGATTCTGTAATCTTACTGAGACATTCAATAACTCTATCCTGACTCTCAATATTTGCTCCTGCGATTGCAGTCAGACCCACAATGGCATTCATCGGTGTCCGGATATCATGGGACATATTGGAAAGAAATTCTGTTTTCGCACGATTTGCATTTTCTGCGGACCGGTAAGCCTCTTTCAGTGCCTGACGGGATTCAATCTCTGCTTTCTTCTCCTGTGTCACATCCATGGATGCCAGCAATACCTTTTCCAGCTTTCCATTCTTCCATTCCAAGGGAATATAAGAAGCGATTTTATAAGTCTTTTCATCCAGACTGCAATATTCAAACTTATAAATATCATTTTCACTTTTCAGTTTTTTCCGAATATTATCCGGGGCTATCAGGATATCTATAGCTTCCAGTGGTTCCAGTGTCTTATACCTTTCAAGAACCTGCATCTGAAAATCATGATAAAATCCCAGAGGTTTATATATCATCTGTCCATTCAGATTGTAGAATTCATATCTGTCATTTTCCAGATCACAGACAACAAAGCGGTCAACCAGACGTACGATACTCTGAATCAGCTGCTCCATGGAAGCATTATCTGCTGCCATCTGCAGATGCCGTGCGCTCTCTATCTTTGCCTCTGTGATATCACGCAAGAAAATCATGGCATATTCTGAATCCTCTATCTCTCCACGTATGATCACATTGCGAACCCATCGTTCTTCTCCATTCAGAGTGATTCGACACTCTAAAGACAATTCAGTTTCCAGCCCCTTCAGCCTTTCTGCAATATAATCACGGTCATAAAATGCGGATATCGCCTTCTTATCTGTTTCCACAACATAGGAATCCACAAAATGCTGTATCAGTTCATCCCACGTATGACTCTGTTCAAAGACGGTCATCAGGGACGGTTCAACCTTAAAAGTATCAAAAGTATTCGCTTCCAGATTCACATAATACTCGCACAGATCTGCTTTCGTAAAAGCCCGGTGGAAAGCAGCAGATTTTTGTGCCTGCATGATTTCTTTTTTCTCCGCATCAATGTTAATAAAAATCCCGGCAATCCTGCTGGCAGAACCATCCAGACGGCGTATTACTTCTGCCGATGCCCGAAACCACTGGTATTGATTATCCTTCATTCTCATACGATACTCTACCTGGTATTTTATCTGGTTCGTCTTATCCTCAATTGCCGCCTGAAGCTGCACCATTACTCTTTCTTTATCCTGTGGATGCAGAAGATCTGACCAGGATTCCAGTTTATTCGGAAAGTCCAGAGTGTCATGATAACCAAGCATTTTTCGGAATTCATGACTCCAGTTTGCATTCACAATCTCACTGTTTTTGTCACAGTCAAAATACCAGAAGCCGGAATAGATAGCCTCATTGAGCAGTGCCAGATTTACATGATCCCAGTTGATCTGTACGGACATAACCCAGATCTGTCTGCCCGCCTCATCTGTCGCATCCTCTTTACAAAGCCGTACATTATTCACTGTACCGTCTGCTGTAAGGATCTGTGCTTCCCCTGTTCCGTGAAGCTGCAAAAAACGGTCTCGATCCAGTATATCTTCCTCGCCATAAAAGAAGTTTTTCAATGAGCCTTTTGTCTGTTCCATGAAAGTATCGAATGTATGTCCCGTACTATGCAACAGCAGATTATTCACAGACAAAATAGACAGGTTTTGGTCATAAGATCCTGTCATTATACCTACCCCGCCATTATTTTCCAGTGTTTTCTGTACGGCCTGTGACATGGTCTGTGTCTGCCCCGTTACAGTCTCACCTAAAGAATATATTTTGTCTTCATAATTTTTCATTTTATAAAAATCCTCTCTCTGTCTTATGCCTTCTTTTATCTGTATACAGAAAACTTGTCCCTGCTAGTACATCGTTTTCGAAATAACTATACCACTCACTTGTCTGCGAATCCGATTGCACAGGTCTAAAAGCCTCAGCGTAGCCCGCTACGCCTGCGTTTTTATACCAGCACACTCGAATCCGCATCCTACGCGATTGGTATAGTTATTTACGAAACGATGTACTAGTGTGCCGACAAGTTGATTCTTGAAACAATCTTGCAGGATAAATTTTTTTATTTCAAGGCGGAGGAAGGAGGCGTAGCGGTGGCTACGGCGACCGACGACAACGCGGAAATAAGAAATTTAGACGCAAGATTGTTCTAGAAATCAACTTGTTGGTACACTAGTTTTGTTACCCATTTTTGCATACAAAAAGGACACCTTCCAAAATCTGCCAGTGTCCCTACTATATTTCTTTAAAATCACACATCTATATAGTATAAAAGGTATCGGAATCTCTTCTGTTCAAACATCTTTTCCATATATTATGATGATATGGAAACAGTGGCAACCGGCTGACATGGTCAAACTTTCTGACTTTAGTCTCTTCTGGCTTTGCGTCCCTACCTTTCAACAGGTTTGCCTTTAAAATATTGTTCATTTTTTCCAAAAAATAAAATACCATGTGGTTGTTCTTACGTCAATAATATTTTGATGGAAAATTTACATATATTTTAACCGAATCAAGTAACTCCCCTGTGGAGGTTGCGAAAAGCAATAAGCAGTGGGTGAGGACCTGCTTGTATCAGGAAGAGTTCAAGCTCAATGTCATCAACTGAATATCTTTATCCGATAATAACTTACTATTAAATTTTGTCTGTTGCCGTATATTATCTTGCACCTGCTGTTTATTTTTCTAATCTCGCGGAAAAAATGCCCATTCGCCATTTCCAACATACCATCTTTTGGTGTTAGTATATTCTAACCTGTGTGGAAATGCAAGAGAATTATTCTGCATCTGTTGAGAAAGTATCTCATAAATCAAGCAGTATCCTGTTGACAAATTTTTATCATTTCACAGCAAGATAAGACAGAATAGAGCAATTATGGCAATTCCATAAAATAATGCAGGTAATAAATCAGGTAACATCCTGCTATCAGTCTGAAAATATCATCTTCTATCTCTTTTTCGCTGCTGTTTAAAGTAATTTTGTTTCCTTCTATCTGAAGCCCCATTGTATCCGCGAGATTCTCAACCCGTTGCCTGTCATATTCTTTTTCATCCAAAAGAACAGACTTCTCATAAACCCTGAATTTTCCGGTTTCATCACATTCCAGTCTCAGATGCAGTTCAGGGAGTTTTCCGGGTTTAAAGGTTATCTCACTGTATGTCATAGATTGTCTTACTTTTGTGATCCCCTGTTTCACTGCCAGTATGATCCATTCATCCAATACAGGTCCTTTATACATAGGCTGTCCATATTGCAGATGTAATTGGGCCGCCTTGCTGATGCAGGCATTTCTGGTACGATTATTCAGACGTTTATAAACATTGCTGCCCTCAACCGGGTAGTATTTCTTCAGTATCTTCTCTTCGGTTTTTGTCCATGGATCATTGATTTTCCTGCTTAATCCCAGAATCATCGCTCTGTATTTGCATGCCTGAAGAGATCTTTCAGGAATGAGAGCATGCACATATCCGGCACCTTTTTCTTCATAATATCGGGAAATGATCGCATCCTCTTCCTGTGTCCATGGAAGTCTGTTATTGTCTGATCTGACATTTAAGTACTTAGCTCTGGACTGACAGGCAGTCAGAGTTCTCCCTTCCAATCGTTCTACTGCCTTCCTGCCTTCCGCTTTGTAATATGTTCTTATAATTTCATCTTCTTCTGCAGTCCATTCTTTTCTTCCCTGTATGCAAAGACCTAATTTGGCAGCTCTTTTATTACATGCCTCTTTGGATCTTCCCTCCAGTCTTTTCTGAACTTCAGCACCTTCTGCCGGATAATAATTTCTCAGAATTTCATCTTCGCTGCTGCTCCATTTTCTGTTTGCCCCGGAATAAGTAAGTCCTAATGCAGCAGCTCTTCCTCTGCAGGATTCTGCTGATCTCTTATTTAAGCGATAACGTACCTTACTGCCCTCCGCAGCATAATACTCTCTGAGTATTTTATCCTCTGCCTCTGTCCATAATCTGACATATTTAGCATCATTCTGTACAGTTGCTGAAGAGGAAATGTTTTTGGATATTTTCATTTTTGATGCCTGGATCCTGCAGCTTTTTGCAGTTCTTCCGGATAATCTTTCACAGACCTGATCTCCTTCTGCGGGATAGTACTTTCTTAATATTTCGATTTCATCGGCTGTCCATCTTTTTTTCGTATTTGCCATGTCTTACACCTGTTTTATATATTATTTCAAACTGAAATATTCACTACTTCTTACTTTTCGTAACCTTCGCAAAAGAATTCCATATGTGAGTGCAATATCTACATAGAAATTCCTGAATGTACAACATATTCATACCCTGTCTCCGTAGTATAAGTTTTTTCCTGTCCCAGTGCCGGAATAACAGACTCGGAGCTGTGCAGACTTCCACTTTTAAATACGATCATCACTTCTGCTTTCTTTTCATTAACCGGAGTTATTTCTATATTATTGATTGTGTTTTCAATCATGGCTCTGGTGATATCTTTGGGTTTTACGCAGGAATATTCCTTTGCATAGTTTAATATCCTGTCCATCTGATCTGTCAATTCTGTTTTTGAAAGAGGTTTCATGCTTTTTAATTGTTCCAGATTCGCTTTTTTCTCTGCTATCTGCTGTGTAAAAACCTTGTTTCTGCTTAAAAATTCCGCATCAGAAATGTAGCCGCCCATATTGTAATCCAGCAGCTTATCTCTCTTCTGTTCCAGTACTGTTATTTCATGCTGTATGTTGTCAATTTTTTCTTCAGTTCCTTCTGTTTTGTTAATCTCTTTCTCATAAAGTTCCAGATACTTATGCAATATACTTTTATTGCTTTGAGCCAGATTGTTATAAACATCCGATATCATCTCTAGCAGAATTTCTTCTTTTACCGGTTTTGATCTGCAGGAAACTGCGCCCTGTTTTATGCGATGACTGCATACCCAGGTCTTTGCAGCTTTTCCGCGAACAGTTCTGACTTTCAGCCAGTATGCAGCTTTATCTTCCGCACAATGTATAAGTCCGGTAAAAAGGTTGTCCTGCTTATAGGAAGTTTTTTTCAACTTGATATTTTTACTTCTTTCTTCCATAATCCTGTTTGCATCTTCCCACAGTTTTTCATCCACAATTGCAGGGACATGGGTACCATCGTCTTTATACATCACCCATTCATCTTCAGGCAGGAATTTCTGTTTCTTAGTAAAGAGATCAACTATTTTTACTTTTCCACCAACATAGTAACCCTTATATTTAGGATTTCGGATAATATTGGCAATCACATGGCTGTCAATCTTTCCCCCTTTATAATTTCTGTATCCACATTCCCATAAAAATTGTTCCAGTGAATGGGTAGACCAGTTTCCCAGAGCATATTTTTCAAAAATAAGCTGTACCATTTTTGCCTCTTCGGGATTCAAAAACAATTTTCCGTTTCGCTTGTCCCATCCATATATATGTGAATTACCAAGAACCACACCGTTCTGTATGGATCTTGCATGACCGAAACGCACACGACTTGAAAGTTTTCTGCTTTCTTCCTGTGCAATACCAGACATAATTGACAGCCTGAGTTCCGAATCCTCATCTAATGTATTGATATTGTCATTCCTAAACCAGACAGCAGTTCCACAGTCCAGAAGCTCTCTTGTATATCGTATACTGTCTAATACGTTTCGGGCAAAACGGGTGATCTCTTTAGTTATGATAAGATCAATTTTCCCGGCTTTTGCATCCTGGAGCATTCTCTGGAATTCCTCTCTGTGGGTTACGGTAATACCTGAGATTCCTTCGTCTATATAACCATCCACAAGCGTCCAATTCTTTACGTCTGAAATCAGTTGTTCAAAAAAAGTCCACTGATGCTCAATAGAGGTTTTCTGTTCCTCCTTATCCGTACTGACTCGGGCATAATACGCCACATTCAGTTTCAGATCAAATATATTTTTCTGCCGGGACTTCAGCTCCTCACGTGTTGCATAAATATCCATCTTATTCCTTTCCAATCAACTGATTCGCTGGCAATATTCACCTGAACTGTCCATCTGTTCTCCATTCTTCGCGACTACCGTATTGAATGTACTCAAGGTTATAATGTCTTTCTGGATACTACTATGCAGTTTTTCGGAAATCTGTCCATTATCAAGCATTTTGTCATTAATCATTGTCAGTACAACCTGTTCCAATGTCATAAGCATTCCTCCTGTTCTGTATGTTATAATGTGCAATTTGGCATAGAACTATCCAGCGGTAATATGATGAATTTCATAAAATTATTATAACTGATTCAAAGATAATTGTTTTTGAGACGAAAAAAAGCAGCTAACCTATTTTTCATAGACTAACTGCTTAAAGTACGTAAAAAACCAGAAAGATCTAACAGTTCAAAAGATTCTTTCCGGTTTTTTACACATATAAAGCGAGGGCATCGCTCAATCATCTAATTTGATGATTTTACGACACCCCCATCCCTTCAGATATATATCAGGAAGACAGTTCTATCTGCTTCATTTCTTCCAGAAAATCACGGATATAGGATACTGCCAAATCAAGGGCCTCCTGTCCAAGTTCTGCGGAAGAATCTTTCGGATCAAAAGGTCCAAACCAGCCGCTTGGAGCAATTTCTTTGGTATCTCTCACAAGACGGACGATACCTCCCTTGAAATTAACTGCCTGGATATAAGCTGCTTTCATATTCTCAGAAGGATCCTGCGCATTGATAGGCTTGCTGAGCTCCAGATGTACTGATTCCGGAGCAATTGCCATCATAGCTGAGGTCTCCAGAACATCACCATGGCCGCCTTCAAACTTCTTGTCCAGCTGAGCTACCAGACTCCACCAGTCTACGCTGGCACATACACCACCTTTATGATATACCTCCAGAGCTGCCCGGTCAATGGATGGAGTATTGCCACCATGGCCATTCAGAACTACAAAACGTTTTGCGCCATGCTGCATCAAAGAGTCCATAATGCCATGCAGAACCATATACAGTCCCTCATAACCAATATTAATACTTCCCTCAAAGCTTAAGTGATAAGGACATACACCGTATGGAACAGTAGGTGCTACGATTACGTTATCTACATCCTCCACATGATCCGCCAGATAGGACGGTACCATAAAGTCCGTTCCCAACGCACCCTGTGTTCCGTGCTGCTCGGTGCTTCCCACCGGAATCACAATAATCGGATCCTTCTCAAAAGCCTCTTTTGCTTGTGCTGTAGTCATTTTTGCAAGATACATTTTAAATACGCCTCCTAACTTTTATACTGTAAAATGACGATCAATAGTCTCCTGCGGCGGAGTTTTTGTAAATTTACTTACTACAATCATTACAATAGAAGCAATGATCGTAGTTGGAAACAGTGCATGGAATCCCATAGCTAACGCCTTGACAGACGGATTCAGTGTAAAGAGCAACAGTGAAATAATACCTACTATAACCGATGCGATTGCTCCCTTCGCTGTTGCTTTCTTCCAGTAAATTCCAAACAGAATCGGCACTACAAAAATTGCCATTCCTGAAAATGCAAACAGGTTAATTTCAAAAATACTGCCTGGCTGGAATACACCAAAGCAAATTACGATGATACCGATGATTACAGTTACTACCTTGGACAACTTCATAACATTCTCATCTGTAGCATCCTTATTGATAATCTTCTGATAAATATCACGGGTAACAGCACCGGTAGTCGTTACCAGAATACCATCGATTGTGGACATACCTGCTGCCACAATACCTGCGATGAAAATGGAAGCCAGGAAAGGATTCATGCCTCTCTGCAGAATCATAGGAATAATCTGATCTGCCTTCTCAATATTCTGAATGGAAGCAATACCATTTACACCGGCCCACTCAATCAGAGTTGCAGAGAAAAACATACCTGCAGTACCAAGAAGAATTGCTTTGAACATGGTCTTATGATCCTTCATGGCAAAGAACTTGGTAAACAGGTGAGGCTGTCCCATGGTAAAGAACGACCATAGCACAATGTTGGATACATAATAAGTCCAAGGCATATAACCGTTAGCACCCGGGAAGGTCAGATAAGCCTCATTCATACTCTGAAGTGTATGGTTAATGTTAGAGAAACCTCCACCCATTACTACAGATACAATAAATGTAACCACTGCAGTAGCAATCATCAGAGATCCCTGGATAACATCCGTCATCATGGCACCTTTCATACCACCGCTCATACAGTAGAGAATAACGATAATACCCATTCCCACAACACCTACCCATTCAGGCAGTCCGGTAAATACATGTACAATAACACCTGCTCCGATAATCTGTGCGCCCATCATCGGAACCAGGAAGAAGAGCATCATTACGCCCAAAACACCGCTCATCTTCTTGGAGTGATAACGGTCTGTGATGTTAGAATATAAATAGTACAAAATAAACATGACCATTTTCAATAAATATTATATGATAGTCATAGATCAAGAGAGGA